>Ga0209489_105551_pt1 | contig 21694 bp, 6 predicted proteins | sample SiratrowhiteBW_FD_187527 | JGI IMG/M metagenome (GOLD analysis project Ga0209489, IMG submission 187527) | Root nodule microbial communities of legume samples collected from California, USA - Siratro white BW (SPAdes) (version 2) | ecosystem: Host-associated > Plants > Roots > Nodule | place: USA...
TTTTTTTTTTTTTTTTGTCTGATTTTAAATTTTAATACTTCATACTAGTTTGGAAAATATTATTTAACAAAATATTAAATTTTAAGATTGATATAATTTTGACAAATTTCAATTTATGCCGAAAAAAATAAAGCAATTGGCTTGATTTTTTCTTTAACTTAAAAAATGTATACATTGTTATCAGATAAAAATAAAGCATAACTATTCATAATAAAAATATTAATATTATATTTTATTGTTTCATAAAATATGATTTCATCGTGATACTGATAGTAATGAATCAAAGTAATAATGATACTTTGTATATTTTTACATTTCAGATTTATTAAAACTTAAAAATGTCGGTGCATTACGATCAAGATAAAGATATAATCCATTAATTTTTATTAATATTTATTTTTTTCTAAAAAAATTAGAAAGTAAATATTCTTTTCACTAAAGAAAATATCATTTAAAAATCGAAGATTATTTTACTTTTATCTTAAAATACTATTGAAAAGCTATTTTAATAATTTAAACATAAGATAATATAATTTAGGTAAACCATTATACATATCAGATTATTTCTTTTTTAACTCATTTTGTTCACCATACCAAATTCGATAATAACATTTAATATTTATAGTGAGCTAAAAGTAATTTTTTTCTTTTGATATTTAAGTTTAAATATCATGACCACAACTCAAACAATATTTAATTTGAAAAATATAAATATAGACAATTTCTTATTCATTAACAAATTTGAAAGCTTGATAGAGAAAAATTAGAAGAAGATTGATATGCATATAAAAGACCTACAAAGGGAATACAAGAAATATATGAAAAAAAGGTATAAGACAAAGTTAAATAACCCTAACTATTAAACCATTGAGCTTGACCTCTTTCCTAAAATCTTATAAGAACATATTAGACACTCTTAAAAATGAACTCCACCTTTTAATTAAAAAGCCAAAAAATACAAGATTGTCATGGTAACTTAACACCATAAAGAAGAGAATGTATTTGATGGAATTTGAATGGATTGTGTGTGGATGATAAGATTGTTTGGATTAATGGATAAATTGGTAAAATTTAAAGGGATTTGAAAGAAATATTTGTAAAAATTTTGGAATGATTTGATAGATGTTAGAGATTTCTTTTGTTCTTTTAATTGATATATTTGTAAAATTACTAATTGACTCTTGTGGAAAAGAGTATTTGTAATTTTCAACTCATTTACAAGGACTATTTTGTAATTTCTCATTTTATCCCTTACATGAGCTAGGATCTCATTTTACAAATTCTCTCAAATTCAACCTCCCAAATTAATGCAACCAAAGAGACTTCATTCATAACAATTCATCCTCTTTAACAATATATTGACACAAATGGTTCAAACAAACACAATAGAAAAGAATTTGTGATTCAATTCAATGAAAAAATAATATTATTTAAACCTAATTTAAATAAAGATGACAATGTGTCTAAAGAAACTGTACATTTTTTATTTGTTAGGTATCTTTAAACAATTATGAGGTTCTTTGGTCACTTCTAATGTTATTCTTTAGAAAAAAAGAAAAAAATTCTAATCTAGGACTCTAACGAAAGTCATAAACCACTATTTTCTTTTACATAAGATACTCTGAATAACTAAAGTTATAAATCACTATTTCTTTTTACATAAGATACTCCAAATGTATTGGAGACCTCAACTATTAAAATATGTAGCGGTACAATTAACCCCAACCAACAATTTAAAATGTACAAGACACAAATCCACATTTATATTAAAAATACGATAGTCTCTTATAAAAGTTTCGACTCCTTTCAAACGCTAATTGACAGATTCAAAGTTTGTTTTGCAATGACCTTATGTTAGAATGTGTATGGCTTTGGAAACCTTAAGCAATGAAACATGGAATCCTTAAGTACATTCATGAATAAATTTTCAAAAACATCCTTAAATATTTGTAACCTCACACTCAAGCTAACAATGCACATGTTAATAAATAGATTAATCAGACTTTTCTGGTTTCTAATCTCGAGTTTCCAAATATATCCAACTTAAAAAAAAAATATTTTAAAAAAATAATAACTAAAGTTATTGAAAAATGACTACGTAAGACTTTATCATTCAACTTATCCAAGTCTGAGAGTGTAGGCCATTTTATCTTATAATCATCCATCTTGAGATAAAACCCATAATTTCTTTCAACATAAAAATACCCGAGTGATTTCATGTATTATAATAAATCTCAATTTTGCTATAAGTAATACCAATTGTTTCGTAACAAAATCAAATAGGACAATTAATTATAATACTCAAATTGTTTCACTCATAAATAAACAAAAGTTCATTCTAACTATTTATTTTAACTTTTGACTTAATGGTATATTTTGCGTTCAAGAACATTGGCATTTTATATCACTTAACTTGAAAAAAACGTGTGATACTTTTTATCTTTGGTAGCTACTCTAGAAAAATTCAGAACTTCAAGAAAAATGGAAAGGGTTTTCCATCTTCAAAATTCCATACTAGTTTTTAACTTCATCCACTTTACAAGTCATATCAAACGATGAAAGAAACGAAAGATTGGCTGCTTTCCTTCCCCTTCTTCTCACTTTCTTGCCTTCCAGTGTGTTAAATCTCAAAATTGATTGCTCCGGCTATTTAAAATTAAAAAATAAATAAAAAAAAATGCATATTCGGAAAGCAGATCTGCATTGGTACAAAGAAATTTGCTTCTAAACTTTTATTTGCGGTATTTTCCTCATAAGTAACCATGAAAGATATTTTCAATCCAGTTCAGTGACCGTCAACCAACTAAAGATAGATAAGACTGACAGAAAGAATACTGCTAGCACTGATTATCAGTAAAGGATACATGTATTTAGTGAAAGGAAGGAACCTTGTCCGGAAAACAAGCAGACTATCTTACCTTAGTTGCCGGAATTAACAAAAAATTTCAAAAGCTAATAGATTACTATAATTTTAAAAAACCACCATCAAGACAAATTGGCTCAGGAAATCAGTAACTTGTCCTGCCATCACCCTCAGTTATCACGTCCTGGAAGGTTCCATTGCTAGGAATCATGGGCAACACATGCTCTTGATGTGGCACAATGACATCAAGAAGATAGGGGCCAGGGGTGTCCAACATTTTCTGAATTGCCGCTCTAAGCTCTTCCTTCTTCACCACACGAGCTGATGGTATCCCACAAGCATCTGCAAACTTCAAGAAATTTGGAAATATGGTCTTTTCATTAGCGGGGTCTCCCAGATATGTATGAGCTCTGTTAGACTTGTAGAACCGATCCTCCCACTGAACAACCATACCCAAGTGCTGATTATTCAACAACAATATCTTAACTGGGAGCTTCTCCACTTTGATAGTGGCCAGCTCTTGAACATTCATGATAAAACTTCCATCACCATCAATGTCAACCACAACCGCGCCCGGGTTTGCCACCGCCGCACCCATGGCAGCCGGCAATCCAAACCCCATGGCACCAAGACCACCAGACGTTAACCACTGCCTAGGCCTCTTGTACTTGTAAAACTGAGCAGCCCACATTTGGTGCTGCCCAACTCCAGTACTCACAATAGCCTCTCCATTAGTCAATTCATCAAGCACCTGAATAGCATACTGAGGAGAAATCTCTTCCTCAAAAGTCTTGTAACTCAAAGGAAACTTTCGTTTCTGCTCATTCAGCTCTTCTCTCCAGCCACTAAAATCAAGCTTCCCCCCAGCTACTCTGCTCTCCAACACCTGATTAATCCCCTTCAACGCCAACTTCAAATCCGCACAAACCGACACATGAGGCTGCTTGTTCTTCCCAATCTCAGCTGAATCAATATCAATGTGAACAATCTTAGCCCTGCTCGCAAATGCCTCAAGCTTCCCAGTGACACGGTCATCAAACCTCACCCCAAAGGCAAGCAAAAGATCACACCTATCCACAGCATAATTAGCATAAACAGTTCCATGCATCCCAAGCATCTGAAGAGAATTCTCATCAGCAATGGGATAAGCACCAAGGCCCATCAAAGTACTAGCAACAGGAACACCAGTGAGCTGAACAAAACGTCTCAGTTCCTCACTAGAGTTCAAACAACCACCACCTACATACAAAACCGGTTTCTTAGCTTCAAAAAGCAACCTCACAATAAGCTCCAAATGCTTCTCGTTGGGAGATTTAGGCAACCTAGACATGTAACCAGATAACCTAATCGGTTGATCCCAATTAGGAATGGCAAGCTGTTGCTGAATATCTTTAGGTATATCAATCAACACAGGGCCAGGTCTTCCTGAGGTGGCCAAGAAAAACGCTTCGTTCACGATTCTAGGAATGTCATCAACATCGAGAACAAGGTAATTGTGCTTTGTGATGGAACGAGTTACCTCAACGATGGGGGTTTCTTGGAAGGCGTCGGTACCAATCATGCGGCGGGGGACCTGGCCGGTGATGGCAACGAGGGGGACGCTGTCGAGGAGGGCGTCGGCCAGGCCACTGACGAGGTTGGTGGCGCCGGGACCGGAGGTAGCGATGCAGACGCCGGGGAGGCCGGAGGATCGCGCATAGCCCTCAGCGGCGAACACGCCGCCCTGCTCGTGGCGCGGGAGCACGTTGCGGATGGTGGCGGAGCGCGTGAGCGCCTGGTGGATCTCCATCGACGCGCCACCGGGGTAGGCGAAAACGTCAGTGACGCCCTGGCGCTCAAGCGCCTCCACGAGGATGTCGGCGCCCTTGCGCGGCTCCTCGAGGCCGAAGCGCGAGACAAAGGGTTCGGCGGCGGCGGTGGATTTGGCGGCGGCGGCATCGGAGATAGCGCGGGAGATTTGGAGAGAACGACGTTGGGAGTGTAAGGGGGCGTTTGGGAGTGGGGAAAACGGGAGAGCGAAACGGAGAAAGGGTTTTGGGGTGTGTGATGAAGGGAAGGCGGTGAACGAGGTTTTTGGAGCAGTTACTGCCTCCATTTTTCCGATTGCAGAAAACGCAGAAAGGTTTAGCAACCAAACAAACGAGACCCTAATCTAAGGAAAAGACTGAATCTAAGACTGGGATATCACACATATACTTCAATAGGTTCCGTGTTGCATCAAATAAATAAAAAAAACATCAAATTTCATTACCATTTTTAGTAGTTATAGGATAAAAGGTACTAAATTAAATTGTTTGGAAATTTTAAAGAATCAAATTAAACTTTTTAAAATTTAAAGGATTAAATATAACATAAAAAATAAAGTTAAAACGACTTACTTAGACAGTATTATACTTTAGCTTATAGAATAATTAATTCATTTAAATATTTCCTTTTATATCATTTCGTATTCATTATTTTATTCATGTTATGACTATTTTTCAATCTGACATACTTAATCTGCTCAAAGACTTAAAAGTTAAAATATTAATTCACCCAAAAGATTGATTTAATATGACAATATTTTAGTTTATGGAAATAGGAAGAGCATATTTATTTAAAAATTTTGCACAGCCTTTTGCTAGTATTTCCCTATTTGGTAGGTTTCAAAATGTTTTATTATCTAGAGTTCAAGATCTTTTAATATATAAATAATTTTATTTTGTAATGGTAAATTTCACTTTGAGATCTTAAATAATTTTTATTAACTCCTGTAATGGATCCCAGTATTTAATATTTATTTAAAATATAATTGTAAAATATTAATTAGTCAGTTAAATTTTTATTTATTAAAAATAAAATACTAAATATAAAATATTAAAAAATAGCATTTTAATTAATAAAATTAACGGTCAAAATATAATAAAATTTTAAGAATTGAAAGAGTCATTTTTAATAAAAACCACTTTATCTAGACAAACATAATTATAGTTATCTTTATACTTTGCCTCAAAATCTTGTCTCCATTTTTTATCAAACTGATTATTAGAAGTCTCCATTCAAATTCTTGGTACAGAATACAACTTAAAAAATATTTAAGATTGTAAGTTTCGCTAGCTTTATTTTAAAAATTTAAAAGATTCTAATTTTGTTGGTAAAGACGTAATAAAGTAGATAGAAGTGTTTTGAAATGTAAATTTTAGTTTGGAGATAGAAAGACAATTTAGAGTATTTGTAGTAGTTATAATTGATAATTTGATATATAAAAATCTTTAAGTTAGATAAGTAAGTTGTAAAGTGGTATATAATCAATTTATAGGATATGGATAAAAATTTAATTTGGAAATAGAAAGGTAATTTAGAGTATAATTGATAATTTAATAAATAAGAATCTTTAAGTTAGATAAGTAAGTTGTAAGATGATATATGATTAATTTAGAAGATATGTAGTGTGAGATTGAAGAAAAATTTTCAAAACCTAAAATTTTATGGAGGATGTCAGACTTCACTTCTTAGATCGGAAGTAAAGTAATAGTACTATAAATTTTTAATGTACTTATTTTATTTATTTTGATATTTATTTAATTTATTAAAATATGTATGAGTAGTAGGATGCGTGGTATATAATCAATTTATAGGATATGGATAAAAATTTAATTTGGAAATAGAAAGGTAATTTAGAGTATAATTGATAATTTAATAAATAAGAATCTTTAAGTTAGATAAGTAAGTTGTAAGATGATATATGATTAATTTAGAAGATATGTAGTGTGAGATTGAAGAAAAATTTTCAAAACCTAAAATTTTATGGAGGAGGTCAGACTTCACTTCTTAGACCAGAAGTAAAGTAATACTACTATAAATTTTTAATGTACTTATTTTATCTATTTTGATATTTATTTAATTTATTAAAATATGTATGAGTAGTAGGATGCGATTATGATATGTTGATAACTGTCGTGAAATAACATTATAAACTTATATTTTTAGGAAATAAAATATTAAGTAAGAATAATATAAGGTGTACATTGTTTGAGGATTTGTTCAAAAGAATATATTCTAACTTTATTGATACCTTAGAATCATCTAGATGATGAGTACTATGTGGTAAGTTGAAGGAAGTTCATTTAATTGAAACTGCAGTTTGAAAGAGCTAATTAGAACATATATATAAATTTATCCTATCAGATGAGGTTAAGATTGATTGAAAACTGTATTGATTCAGGATTAGAAGAGGTTATCTGATAGGTGCTAATCTCTAAGTCCAATTCAATGCATGAATATTTTAAAAGTAGAGTTATTATCTCTTAAATGTTGAAATATAATTTTAGTTTCAACTGTTGAAATATGATTTTGATTTCAATTGATATTAATGAAATGTTTATTTTAAATATGTCTTAGATAGTTAAGATATGTGATTTTGATTTTATGGAGTGTTATAGTTTTTTTTATACGTGCTAGTTACATGATGGATTATATATAATTATGTATTAATTATATATAATTATATATTAATTATATATAATTGTGTATTAATGGCTCATCTAAGATTTTTTTATATCATTTATTGGTATTTTGTGGTGATATTTTACTAATATTTGTTTTTCTTCTGCTTGTGACGTTGTTCAATTAAAATAAATGTTTTCTCCAAGATGATATCTTATATTATTTGAGGTTTCATTAATGATAAATCGTATAAAAGAAGTATAGTCTTACAATACATTATTAAACAAACAAATATCATTCTAACGCGTTAAGATGATTTGAAAGCAACTCCCAAATATATATGCTAAATTTATAAATATTGTGAAGAGAAAACTTATCGTGGATTTGTGAAGATTGCCTCTACAAAATCCTTGTATGCGCAAGTGGACATTTTTCTTATTCTCCATGCATACAAACAATCAAATCCAACACATTAAAAACTCACATATCTTTTAAAGTTGTGGTAGGTGACTAATGTCAATATTTTATTTTATTTTTTTGTCTTCTCATGACTCTGCTAAAAATTTTGTTCATACCATTTACAAAAACTTATAAACATTGAATTACGATAAATTCTTCAATTCGAACAATTCATCTTAGAGAACCAATTACATTAGATTTCATTTAAAAATATATGTCATGATAAATAATAACAATATTTTAAAGGAACAGATTTGTTTATATATGCAATTCCTTTATATATTCAAACAAGTATAGTTTTTTTCACAATTATATGTATCATTATTCTTTTCTATCCAGATTTATTACTGCATTTTATTCGTTACTAGACCTTTTACAAGTATTTTATAATATTTTTGTGTGTTATCTTTAGGTGATTTTTTTTTAATAGATTCAAAATACATCTAACTCAAAATTTGAATATATTTGATAAGTAAATAGGAAAAAAAAATAGATAAAGGATGTATTCGATAATTTTACAAAAAGCTTGTTAATTATATTTATTTTAATTAATTTTAAAAAAGTAATCTCTAAACCTTAAATTTGCAAAGACGAATATACTGGAAGAAAAACACAAAAACTTAAAAATTGAAAAATAAAAAAATAAAAACAAGATAGAATTTTGGTTCTATACAAAGATTTACGAAGAACAACCTTTAAAATCGATTAAAATAATATTATATTTCTATATAAACAATTCATGTTAAATTAATTTATATTTATATTTTTATTATCATAAACTAATGATTAATTATATAATATAATGTATAAAAAATAATAAACTATAAACTATTATTATTAAAGTAATAATAACAAAACTATAAAATAATGACAAAATATTAATAAAAATAAAAATAATAAATTTATTATTTAATTAAAATTAATTTATAATATTATCTTATAATTTTATTAATTACAATTTTTTTATCAATAACATTCATCGCAGAAGATATCCAGTTTAATTTTCGTTTACAGTGTATTCTTTCTTTCTGATTATTATCCTTTCCCTTCATTCGTGAATTTTGAGAGTTGAAACTAAAATTGAATCCTGTGGTGCCAATCGATATTAGGAGAATGATTGGGCAAGAAAAGGAGGCACCGGCATCTTGGAGCCATTCAAATACTAAATTGTTTGTGTCTAGTCATGTCAAGATTCCCTGGTCCCAAATCTTGTGCCCTTTATAATAACACGTGACGTGACTTTCCATCTTTTCATCATCAATCTCCAAAATTACCATACACCACACCAAATGCTACGCAGACCATAAACAATAGATATTTTCATTTCTTAACTTTCATGCTTTAACCTATAACTTCAACACCCACCTAACAGTTAAAGGAACATGCACAACTTCAAGTAGTGTCTACACTTATTTATAATGTTTATAAGGAGGAAAACATTTTTTTCTCTTTTCTTTTCAAGGCATGCTAATTCAAGCTTGGTGGTTGCGATGTATTGAAAATTGCATGGATTAAACTTTCAACTACCAACTAATGGATTAAAGAGTTGGGTCGAGTTCTTCTCTTAATTTTAGTTGAACCAAACTTCTGAAATCCAAGTGTGATGTTGTTGGTTGTGGCCTGTCGGATGGGGTTTTGTACTTTATCATCATAACAAAACAATTTTGTGCTGCCAAGTGGGTTGGGGTTCTTTTTTACCATTGGTTAAACTTTTACATTGTGTGGTTTTTACAAAGTGACTCTTTCTTGTGCTCTCGCTTAGTTTTAACATTTAAAGAAAATCACACTTTTCAAGCAACTCTCTTTTTCAGAATAGTTTTAGATGTTATCCTCGTAAACCTTTTATCAGAGGTTTCATTCAAATGTCGTTAAATTCTATAGCATGGCGATTGGCGAACCAAAAATACAGCCTAGGATCTTCAGAGCAGCATTAGCAACACGTTTGTTCAAGAACGACATTAATGACCAAAAATATTCTATATATCAGGAGTTCTACTACTTTTAAATACATGTTTTTGTATCAGGATTTCTTTTTAAATCAAACGTATAAAATGACAAATTTGTTATGTGATTGCACAAGATGAATTAATTCTTTAATATTTGCAATACTAATACTACTACTCTAAATGTATTATTAGTTAGAAATAATAAATGATTTTGCAAAAGATCGCTTAAGTATTGTGTTAAAAGTATTGGTGTATTCATTTAGAAATGTTTTACTTTCAATATCTTAAAAGAGTGTTCTAACCACAAGTCTTAAGAATTGTTTAACACTCTAATATTGGTTAGAATTGTTTAACACTCTAATATTGGTTATTTAAACACGTATTGTAAAGTTCTAAATTTATTGCAGGAGGTGCCAACTTGACAAAAAATATATTTCTTGCGAGACTTCATAGAATACAAAAATAGAACAATTATAATCGGAATGATAATTTTACATATGAACTGTCAAATGATGAGGCAGATTCAAGAAGAAAATATATACTTTAGGTGATTTATTCGTATTCATGAACAAAATATCTTTTTAGTAGCAACTTCGTATATTTATATTGTTAAAAATGGGGTAGCGGTATTAAAATTAAACGCATAAATTCGAGAAGAGTTTTGGAAACTCAAGTTTAAAATATGTGAACAGTAATACAGACATATGTTTAGATTATACTGTGAAAAGTACTTATGTGAATTCAATGCACCATAACAAATTTTAGAGAGCTAATTGTGAAGAAAACATTTCTATTTTCATAGTAAAAGTACTTTTAGATTCTTTTGAACTTAATAAAGTACACACTTTTATATTTCCTTAATCTGAAAAAGTGGTTCCTCAACTTTTTTTGAAAGATGACATAAGTGTCCTCCATTCTTTGCAGATTTTCCACTTCTTCACTTGAGGTAAAGTTTTTCAGATGTAGAGGTAAATTCTGTTCTTTCTCAATTTTATTGTTGGGTTAGCCCTTGTGGGTTGCATCAATTACATGATGATGAAGATTCCTCAGTTTAAGTTATAATTGAATCTTTATGAGTTATAGCCATTAATTAAATGATAAAGGATCGATCTAGCATATTTTAATATAAAAGATAAGTATTTAATTTATATAATTAAAATTTATAATTAATAAACCCTCTTGAATGTATAACTTTAGTATTACATTGTAATATAAGATTACTTTAAAATATTGATAATTTCCTTTAACAATATTTAAAAAATTGAGAAATAAGAACAAAATTAAAAAATGTTTCTTGTCGAAGAAAAAATCTTAAAAGGTCGTCATGTAATAAAAATGTCATCAATTAACGGTTATAAAAAACACTATCATTTTCTGTGAAAACAAATACTATCATTTAATATTACTGTTCTAATCTATTTAATAAAAATTCATTTTTTTATTTTAGTTTATATTTTATTGTTTTTAATTTTGCACTGAACTTGTTTTAAAAATTATTATCTACAGAAACTTTCAGAAAAAAAAATTGAAAAAGTTTTACGTAATAGTTGATTAAATGTTTAAGGTAAAACTTATTGAAAGATATTGATTGTATTAATGAAATTATAAATAGTGGATCGCTTGTATTACGAAATTGTTGAAACTACCTCAGAGTAGAAGCGCCCAATAATAACTTCTTTACAGTACATTTGTTTTAAATTCAACGTCAAAGAGCTGGCGCTGATCCAGACCTACACGCCATACATGGTACCACTGTGTGATGGTTTATAGATGGTGGGGGCACCAAAATAATAACAAAAGTAATTATTATTATTATTATTATAGTAATATTATTACAGTAATAATAGACTTGGAAAACCCAAAATCGGGAAAAAAAATAATAATGGATATAAATAATAGGGGTGTGGCAGTCGTAATAAGCGACGTCAAAACCAGAACGTGAGAAGAATGACCAAAAACGACGCACGATTGGTTCCGTCATTCTCTCCTAAATAAGTATTCTTCGTCATTCCTATATTTTCGTCACATTTTTTAAAATATCCAAAATATTCTCCTTCACTTTGCCAATTACCAACGTCCTTTCATTTTAGAGAAGTGCTGCTGTCAATTGATATTTTTACATTAAATAAAATGTTTCTGGGACTTATTTTTTTATGAAACTACTTTTGAGTAATATAGTTACAATAACTACATGTTTCACTCTTTTCCTTCTCCTTGTCTCGTCTCATCTTTTTTGTAAATAAAATTATATTACTTTTGAGTAATATAATGTTACAATAACTGCATGATTTTCACATGTTTCTTAATACTTTTGGTCAAAATATTTAGTGAATTCATGTTCTTTTTTCTTTCCTCCATCAATCGAAATTTTCACTCTTTTCCTTCTCCTCTCGTCTCATCTTTTTGTAAATAAAATTACCTATGACATAAAGGGAAATTAAGAAAAAAATTAAAAAAAAGAAAAAAAAATATAAATGGTCCAAGTAATAATATAGAATTGGGGAGGGTGAGATATAATGGTGTTGTGGGGGCCATATCTCCAACCCTACATAGACGCAGTATGGATGCGTGCTTTACCGGCTATTCCGGTAACAACCTCCCTATAAATATGACAAAGTCTCCCTGGTTCTTGGCCAGAAAGAAAGAACAAACTCTGTCTCTCTCTCTCTCTCTCTCCACAAATCTCGATCTCCAAAATCTCTCTCTCTCTCTCTCCCTCTCTCTCTCTCTCTTTTCCTGAGCTGAGCAAATTGTCCTTGGACTGTGTATGGCAGCTAGATTGTCAAGGCATGAGTTATCCGATCTCTGTCTTGGGAAACCGCCTCTCAAGTCCCTCTCCGTCGCCGACACCGTAGCCGACGCCCTCGCCGCCCTCAAAAAGATCCACGACAACTACGTCACCGTCTGGAACTGCCACCACTCCTTCATTCGGAAACAACAACCACACCCAAAAACCACCATTTCCAAATGCGGCACCTGCACCTGCATCGGTAAGGTTTGCATGCTCGACATTATCTGCTTCCTCTCCAAACCCCAAAACCTCTCCTCCCCTTCCGCCGCCCTTCATTCCCCTATCTCCGCCCTCCTCCACCCAACCTCCCCCCTCCTCGTCCGCCACCTTCCACCCACTGCCAGGTATCTCTTTCCTTCTTCTCCCATTTCTTTATGTTTCTTGACTTGCTATAATTCAACAAAACCTAACCATCCACGCTTTTCTTCTTATCTACTATTAATTAACTCTACTAATATTTAACGTCGTTTCCTTTTTCACCTTTCACTTTTCATTCCGCGTTTCGGATGACACCTGTCACCTACAACCTACAACAACACTATAACATTCACCTTTATAAAATCCAACCATATATCAAATTTAATTATCAAACTAAAAAGGGAAAGGTGTGATAAAATATTAGTTGAATCAAACTTAATTCCAATTTTCTATCTTCTTTTTTCAATCAGAATTGGATGATATTCTAAGTAACTGCTGAATAGAGCATAGAACAGGGGAAATTCTGTGGCAGAATGTTATGGTTTTGTAAATTGAAATTTTGGAATGCACGTTGAGTTATGTGAAGTTTGGTGTGTTTGCAGTTTGGTGGAGGCTATAGATGTTATGCACGAAGGGGTGCAGAACCTGGTGATACCGATACAAAACCAGTTCGAATGTTTTGACTCCAACACTTTGCACCACTACAACAACACCACCTATTGTTGGCTCACCCAAGAGGACGTTTTCCGATTCCTCCTCAACTCAATTGGTGTGTTTTCCCCAACAGCAGCCAACCCAATCAACACCTTAGGCATCATCGACACGCAAAACCTCTTTGCAGTCTGCTACGACGACCCCGCATCCTCTGCTTTGGACCTCTTGTCCTTGTCCCTCATATACCAAAGCTCCGTCGCCATTGTCGACCCCAACGGAAAATTCGTCGGCGAAATCTCCCCATTTTTGCTCAACTCCTGCGACGAGGCCGTCGTCCCCGCCTTGGCAACGCTCTCCGCCGGCGACTTCACCTCCTACATTGACTGCGGCGGCCCGCCGGAGGACTTGGTGCAGCTCGTGAAGGAGAGGGTGGAGGAGAAGAACCTGTTGGAGCTGCTCCACGACGAAACGGGTCTTTCTTCATGGTCTTCTTTTTCTTCTAGTTGTTCCTCCGACGAAGAATCTTGCTCCGGGAAGAATTGGAAGCTTGGAGGGTACTCCGGGAGAGTGGGGAGAAGGTCTGAGGCGATCGTTTGCTACCGGTGGAGCTCTCTGGTGGCGGTGATGATTCAGGCTCTAGCCCATCGTGTGAGTTACGTGTGGGTTGTGGAAGAAGATGGAACCTTAACGGGTATCGTTACTTTCCAAGGAATGTTGAAGGTTTTCAGAGACCACCTCAAATCCATGTGCTAACAGTTACTACGTTACATACATGATGATGCAAATAACCTCTGCTATATATTACTTCAGCTAATTGTTGTTATAAAAAACAAGAATCAAAACATAAACTAGGTAGCACGGATCTGTGTTTACGCCCAGATTAATCCAAGAGAGATGTTACTTGTATAATATTTGTACAACAACAATTTACATAGCTACGAGAGAGAAAGGGAGAGAAGAGATAGAGATTTGAGATTTAATCTATCATGAGAGAGAGGAGGGAAATGATCTTTGTATGAACTATTTTATGGTATCACATCTCAATCAGTTTTGTTCTTTGTTTATCTACTTCTCTTCTTTTTTTAACAAAATAGTGAATTTTGTTTTGAAATTATTGAAATGTATTTTTTTAATTATGAAAATACTTAGAAATACGAATTGATTTTTATTTTAATTTTTTAAAAACTGATTTTAATTTCTTTGTACTATTTTAGTTTTGTTATAATAATATATCAATAACTATTATCAATATTAGAATGATTATTGTAATAAGATGAAGTTACTAGATCGTACTGACTTAATTGGAAAATACGTATAGTTGATTAGCACTATTTTATGTCAATTTAAATAAGAATTTTAAAATTTCTTCAAAACTAATGATGTTCTAAAATTGAATGATAATGTGATTTTTTGGGTATTAAATAATGCTGCTATAGATTTGTTTTAATCGTATGAGAATAAAAACTAGATAAAAAGAAGATGGTGAAAATATTAAATTTTATGAATTTGTTTAAAAATATTAAAAATGGCTAAAAATATTGAAAAAAGTTTGAAATAATTTAGTTGAAAATATAAAAAACGAAACAACATGAATAGTGATCCTAAGGGAAAGAATAAATAATAAGGTTTTATTTTAAGAAACTATCACGTGCCTCTCTACTTTATTTGCATGGATGGATTATAGGAAGCACGTTAGTGTGTTTGTTTAAGTAATTTATTGCCATAGAAACCTTCCTGCAACTATCTTCCATTTTGTCAAAAGAAAATCAATTTTGTTATTTTTTTTACAACATTTACGTTCATGTTGTATTTAAAAATATTATGTCATCTAGAGAAAATAATTGAAAAAGTGTGAAGACTTAAGACTGTTACATTACTTAATTAAAATAATTTTATTCATCATTTTCAATACCAGTACTATAAAAACTAGCAAATTTATCCCATGTGATAATGTGATATGGAATCATAGTGTAACTTTTGTTCTTCCAATTATTACTGTACTTTAATGAAACTAATTAACAAATACTATTTTAAAATTAAAAAATAAATCATTAAAAATTGGTTAACTTAAAAAAAAAGTTATAAAAAATTATATTATTTTCATTCTACATTCAAAAGTTTGTACATAAAATAGCAAAAGTAGAATATAATAAATATTATTTCATTTATTTTCTCAAATTTCTAAAATAAAAATGCAGTAAAGATCTTGTACTTAATAGCAAGAGTAGAAAATAAAAAAGCAAAAAGTATTTTTCAAATCAAAACGCCTCTTTAATCTTTTGGTCATTTTCCATTGTAGTTTATGGTAAGGAAAAGGAAATAATGTGTACTGATTTAGGTTTTAAATAATCCCCGATAAGGAATATAGTCTAAAAATTTCGTGATGTTTTCTTAGCAGATGAAATGTTGTTAATAGACTAAACAGCTGCATTTTTAAAATATCTTTATAGCAAAATTCATATCTTACTAAGCATATAAGTGCCTATAAACAATAATTTAAATGAATAATAAATTTTAAAATGTTTTTAAAGTAGTAAAATTTATTGATGTTTGAATCAGGAAAACACACGTTATATAAAAGGTACAAGTTCCCTTTAAAATGTGTAATTGAAAGTATAGAGGAAAAGCTGAGGATGAAAGCTACCCTTTAAAAAAGCTGCATTGTTGCATATATTTTTTTGATAGAAGTTGAATGGATTTTTCTCACTTAGGCTTGTTACCACAAAATATAAAAGAAAAAACTATACAGTATTTGATTAGTTTTATTTCATGAACAAGACAATGACGTGACGGAGTTTTATGTTCTATGTTTGGACAAGGGCATTGATTTTATCTCAGAGACACCATGTACAGAATGAGACAGTTTATGATCCACAATTCTTCCAATAATTTATTTTTTTCAGACTTTTTATTTGAGAAAAAGTTTTGTCATTTTCAATGACACCTAATAAAATGTAATTGTATTAATTCAAATTGCATTTCTCAAGGAATTCAGTACTTTGCTATATTTCTAATTACTGCTACTACCTCTATTTTTATCCTTCTTTCAATACTTTTGTAGGAAAAAAAAACAAAATATATAATCGGATTTTCTTAATTCAAATTAATATGTATAAAAATTAATTTATCTCTTTCTTATTTCTATTATACACTAAATTTTTTATATAAATTAAAATAGAAAATATTTTCCCACAAATAAAATGATCTCATATATAAACTAATTTATAAAAACTCTTTTATTTACGAAACTTCATATCTCTCTCAACGCACAACAATGACTATTTTACTTAGTTTCTATAAAAGTTCATTTTAATTTGTAAAGAAATTAATTTTAATTTATAAACACATTTGTTTACTATTATGAAATCTATCAATAAATTATAACTATTTTTTTATTGAATCATTTAAAAATATAACTTGTACTCATCGGTTAAAAATGTTATTCCTTGAGTAGTAAGTAGTGGTATTAAATTGATTTTATGAGTATTTTAAAAATGATACATTATTGATATGAACTAATTTATTATTTAAATTTATCTTGATGAATTATTGAATATATTTCCACACTCACTGTTTTCTCCTTTTCCTGTGCCCTAAACCTAACCCCTTTTCAAGGCTTTTCTTTAAGTAAGTGAGTCTTGTTTCCTTCTTTTCTTTTCTTTTCAAGATTTGTCTGGAGTTTGTGTGGAGTAAAATTAGACATCACTTCCCAGGTGGAAGTCTTGCTCTTTCAAGAAGATTTGGCTGTGCAGAAGAATAAAATTGAAATTGAGAAAAATATCCACATAGAGAAAAATATCTAAGTATGAAAAGATACACGTTTTTACACATATTGTTTTAGAATGCTATTCATTATTATTATTATTATTATTAATATTAATTTAGTAAATTAGATTTAAAAAACATCCTAAGTTAAAAAACATAATTTATTTTATTATTTTGAGAATAATTTTCTCTCTCTCTCTATATATATAGATAAAAAAAATATTAATTAAAGTGCTATAAAGTTATTGTAAGTAAAAGTTATAAAATGATATTAAGGATGATGTGAGATAACAGAACTCATAAATAATAAATTAAAATCTCTTTGACTATCATATTATATGATTTGCATTCTAAAACCAAATTCATAATTTGGAGTTGTTATTAAGTAGTTTTTGTTAAGTTCACCTCCAACTTTTTCATGTTTTCTTTGTAAAATACCTTCATAGAAACAGTTTTGTTCATAACAAGATATAACAAAAATACATTTTCATGATGTTGTATTACTACATGAACGTAGAAAAATAAAACAGAAATGAGAATATAATTTCCCTTTGATCATTGTATGAGCCTGTTTAAACTGACGTAGACTAACTTTATATTGACTAAAAATATGTAATTATGAGGTAATCTTTTGCACAAACATAGGTAGGTAATATAACTTTATATTTTAAATTAAATAATTTAAAATTTACGTGATAAAAATATATTTTTGAATTGATCTCGTAATATTATGATATGGTCATATTTATATTTTCTTATATTGTAAAGGTGGGAAAAGGAAGTATGAGGTGCAGAAATGAGGAGCTCTTCCTTTATGATTGGGAGAGCCATGGGCAAAAACTTCCTGCACCCATCACTTTTAACCTGCATCCCATAATTTTTTTAAAATTTCAAAAATACTCTTTATGATAAAAATAAGTTTTGAAAAATACTTTTTGAAATATGTTTCTAAATTTTTTTTTTCGGAATACGAAATCTTATATTTTGAAAAATACTTTTCGGAAATATTTCGGAAAACATTTTCTAAAATACAAAATTTATATTTTAAAAAAGGTTTTTTGGAATATATTTTCAAAAAGTATTTTGCAAAATATTTTTTAATCTCAACAAATACTTTTTAGAAAACATTTTCTAAAAATTAAAACTGAAGGTATTTTCATAATTTATCTGTGTGATAGGGTGCGCGTCATATTTGATGGGTGCAGACAGTTTTTGTCAAGCCATGAAAAAGCTATGATTAGATATGGGCTATGATTAAATGTGCGCTAGTGACTAACTCTAGTTCCTCTTATATGAGAGTGTATATGGGCTCAAAGCGACATTGACAGCAACAAATTGATTTTTGCTTTCTACACCCCTGCTACTAACAGAAAAACATTAGAAGATCCTCCCTTGCTGCACTACATTACCACTGTTGTTATCATTACAGCTATTACATTGCAGAAAAAGAAAAAGAAAGAGAGAACAACAAAGGAAGAAGAAGACAAAGAAAACGTGTTATGAAAAAAAATTATTCTAAAAAATTTATTTTAAAAAATTAATTCTAGAAAATATTATATATATTATGACCTTATTTTCAGATAGTTTGTTCTGGAATTTATTTTATGTATTCTGAAATTTTGGTTTTAAAAATCTCATCATGTGTTATAAAATTTTCAAAAATTTCATTTCATAAATTCTGAAAGCATGTTCAGGAATTTTCTAGAATCGGTAATCTGGAAGTGACCTTAAAAAACAATAAAGTGGTCATTTTGAAAATTGTGGGTGGAAAAAGAAAACCCAATATGTTATTTTTTCTTTGCTGTTCTGTTTTTGTAGTGACTTCTCTAAAATTTGCTGTTAGGTATCATATAATAGGCTTAACGTAGGTGTATTTTCTTTAGTAAATAGCAATACCAAGATATAAGTGAACGTTAAATCATATTGACATAGTTTATATATTATTTCTAATGTTTTTAATAAACTTATTTTTTATATAACAATAACAAGGTGCAGTTTTTATATTGAAATAATGAAGTGTATTAAATAAATCTTTAGTAATAACTAATTTAGATGTACTTTCAATTTAATTACAAGGCTTATTGTAAAATAATTATATCTATTAAGATTGATGTTGAATGAAAAATGTTTAGATGGATACTAAGAAAAATTGTCTTATTGAAATTATATCAATAATGCCTCAATTGATGCAACATCATGATCGGGGTTAATTTAATATTGACTTCACTTAGGTTTAATTGATAATTATTTAGTTGGGAGCCAGCTAATAATGACTTAATTGAGAGTTAGCGTGCAATTTTTCAATTTAGAACGAAGTAATAATAACTTGATTAAAAATGAGTTGATGATATTTTCACCCAAAATAATAAAATACTATTTCTATCGAGATCAATAATGTCATATATAAGATAAACATTGAGATGTGCAAAAACATTTCCTAATTAAAATTAAGTAAGTTAGAAGTTATCTCACCAATGTTAGGATAAAGATATCTTGGTAAAACCCAACTTAAAATTACGTACTCTTATAGTGATCAAGTTATAAATATGATAAATAAAGTAAAAGCAATCTTGACAAGTACTATTATTTTAAATATAAATAAATATTTAATTCATGTTAAAATACTCGAATTGAAAATAAAATAAAACTAATATAAAATCAGACCTTTACATCCAAAGTGATTTGAACGAGTATAACTACAATTTGTGCTCATACTAATTTACAATATATAGTGTAAGCTGATATATTAGGACAAAGAATCAAATTAATGTGATCGTATTTTATATATTTAAAAATTTAATAAATTTTAAATTCAAATAAATAACTGAGTGAAAATTTGGAGTGGATGAATATATGGATATCCATGGTAGGTCTTCCCTCAAACATCAGTTGTTTTAAGGGTAATTAAAGATGTAGATATGAATTTATGGTATGATAGCATTTTGAATGGATCTAATCTTTGTATCACTCTAAATCCCTATTTTAAGTGTTTAACACATGGTAAGAATATTGTAGCATGTTCGCCATTAATGCTAGCATGGATGTGGATTCATGACATATCCCAAAAGTTACTTTTAGCATCAAAAGGTGGATTTGATTGCATTCTAATCCTATATATACTCCATGATTGAAATAATTTAATAAGATGTGTTGCTTATTACACCCTGCTACCTTCAAAAACACTATTTCAATCACACTGTTAGATATTATGTGCTTGTAATGATAACTTTGAAAATTATAACACTTCAATCTTTTTTATTTATTTTTATCTAATCTTTGGTTGTGCCACTGTTTTATCTTGATTTTTTTTTTCACTTAATTTCCTTAATTCTTATATACAATTCGTCTTTTTTATTTTCCCCCAAATTTCAGTCTTTCAATTTTAATAGATAAATAGTTTTTGTTTAATAATCAAATTTGTATATGTTTTTATTACAAAATATAAAAGTACATAATTACATTAAATTTTAAAAAAAACTGAAATTATAAAATAGAAAATAGAAAAAAGCACGAATAATCGTTAAAGATTAAATAATCTATGAAATCAACTAAGTTAAAATATTATTAGACTTTATGCATAAATAACAGACACACCTCCTTAATGTCATCATCGTTCATATTATGTATCAGAACTGTTTAAAAATAATGTGGTAGTTTGAAAAATATTTAAGCTATTTATTTAATAATTAAATTTTTAAATATATTCTCAGCTACATATATATATATATATATATATATATATATATATCATGAATCTTATTTAGAAAAAGTGCGAAAGTTAAAAATTGTGAATTTTCTGTTGTTGCTATGATAAACCCTTCATGCAACATTGTCCATTAGTAATTAGACAATTTCTTATCATTTTGCACCTTAACTCTGGTGTATGAGTTACTTTGGTCAAATTATATAACTTTTCATAGTATAAGACATTTTCTTTGACTATAAAAAGAATTATAAATTTATATAAGATCTTTAATTGACAATTTCTTTATATTAATATAAATATTTTTCATGGTTAATACTATTTTATTTGATAAAAAACAATATTGGATATTGTCAAACCTTCAGTAGGTCTAAAAATATTAGAATAACATGATGTTCTCAATGTCTAGTTAAACATATTTGCGTGTGAAATCGTATTTAACAAAAATATATTTTGATCAACTTTGGTCTTTGAGATTTTGACTGATATTTTTGTTGTTTACAATTTTAACACGTTAACTTAAGATTTGCAACTAATTAAGAAAGGGAGGAACCTCATAGTCCTGAAGTAAGGGATGGTAGATCTGAATGTGGTTGAAATATCTTATTAAGATTCATGAATCATTGAGGAATTAAACAATGATAACTTCTTTTGAGGTCCCTTGCAAAAGTCGAAGAATTAATATTTATAAATCTATATATTTTTTTTCTGAAGTTAATAGTTTGTATTCGAATAAGAAACTCATTAACGTAAACTTTATTGACTTCTGACATGATATTTGCCTAATTATGTTCAGTCACGGATTGATTTACTTTTATTTTCCCTTTGTGGAAAAAAACTATTAAGCATTATCCGTTAGATTACTTGAAAAAAAAAAAAAAAAAAAAAAA
>Ga0209489_105552_pt1 | contig 21689 bp, 12 predicted proteins | sample SiratrowhiteBW_FD_187527 | JGI IMG/M metagenome (GOLD analysis project Ga0209489, IMG submission 187527) | Root nodule microbial communities of legume samples collected from California, USA - Siratro white BW (SPAdes) (version 2) | ecosystem: Host-associated > Plants > Roots > Nodule | place...
GTCAATTCAGCCTTAGTAGCAGTTAACTCCCGGGTTATCTCCATAATGCATTCCCTATCAACTTTCTGCTTCTTTATCAACCTTTCATTATCTACCTTAACATTCAGATATTCATGCTGAAGGTTCTGCATGTCATTATTCAGCACATCATTCTTCCTCTTCAGCTGCTCGATCTCTTCTTTTAGTTTTTGAACTTCTTCAAACTTTGTGTCAAGTGTAGGCTCCTTAGGCGTGGGTTCTCCCAAAGGCTCCAAATCCGTCAATTTATAAGGCAACTTGACTTCACTTACTCTGTCTAGTAGCCACTGCTGATATGGGGTTTATCTGTCAACTGACCATGATCTAGTGTCTTTTTCCGCACATAATGTATTCTTCCAAGAATTGCAAATCTGACGTAAAGTGTCATTCACAAATCCATCCTGATAATAACACACAAATGGTACTAAGACATCAGGTGTAGGCGCTCCTCTGATTGGGTAGCCAAACTGCCTCTGAGCTAGAACTGGATTATAGCTAATGCACCCTCTTATTCCTATAAGAGGCACATTAGGGAAGCCCTCACAACTATATATGAGCTTCGACCTTTGCTGCCATGACGGTTGCCATATGATCTTCTTTTGATTTAGACCAGCAATAAATAAAGCCCACTGCTTTCTTGTCCTCTTATCTAGCTTCTTACGGGTCACAAGCTCTATCGGGCATCTGAATCCAAGAATATTATCGCCTATGCGAGACATCAACCAGACATACAAAACATGCACCGAGCAAATCATCTTTCTCACATTCCTTTCATAGCACAAATCTAGTGCTAAGTAAGTGTCAGCTAACACTGCTGTAACGGGATTCTCAAATCTGGTTCTCACAGCCACAAATATATCAATAGCAGCGTACTCCACATAATCATTTGAATAAGGAAACAATATGGTTCCATAGAGTATGAGAGCCAATACATCTATGAATGTCTCCCAATCTTCTTTTATGCTTAGCTGTTGGAGATGCGCTTCCAAGAATCTCTGAGAAAATCCTCTAGTGTTTCTTACAGAAATTAACCAACCCTTTAGCATATCCTGGGGGATTTTGGTGATAGATGATATAGTCAAAATAGAAGAATGCTGCTCATAGTGCCTATAAGGGATTCCCCCATCCAAAGGCAGATCCAAGATTTGCTCATATTCCTCGATGGTAGGTACCAACTGAAAGTCTTGGAATAAGAAGCACCTCATGGATGAATCATAGTACTGAGCAAGGGCAGTGACAATGTCTATCTCTATATCCAGCTCCAGCAATCCTAACAAATTCCCATACTTTCTTCTAAAGGCTGCCCTCTGAATAGATTTCAACTTCCTACTAAGCTCCCGGAGATTAGAGAAATTATTCTGTATCGGTTCACATTTTAACTTCTTTTTCAAATCAGGAGCTTCTGATCCTCTCTCAACTCCTAATCCAGGATGAACTTCCATGATCTGGTGTACAATTTTCAAAAATTTCTTTTAGAACAAAAATAATGATGCATGAAAACAACATGAATGATATGCGTTAAACACAATTCATTTCCACACTTTTCACATTCTCCATAGCAAACATTCTGTCTTGTCATGCCGGTGAGTGGTTATAGTCCATAATTTTCCTCCCTTAGTGCTCTAAACAAATCGGCAGCATAACACCTAAGGGTTCTAAGATATGCATTCTCACAAGGTAAGTTCCCTAATCCCTAAAGGTATAAAGGTCACCAGAGCTATGGCCCTCATTATCATCTTATCCAAAGCTGTCGTTAAACAACTAGCTTATGAACAAACAATAAGAGAACAGACTCTGGCTGGGATTCTCATGAAAACCAGAGTAGGAAGTACATCCATTCCAGTATCACTGAATCCCTCTAATTCTATGCTTTTTCAGATCCGGGGTTTTAGGATCCCACTAAAGAAATATGCATGAAGAGTGTGTGTGTGAAGGGAGTAAAAGCTGTACCCAACCTCCCACCTGCAAAACAACCAGAAAAGTCCCAGGCAGATATAACAGATAAAACATGTCTTCTACCCTATGGTTCAATATTTCAGCAACAACAATAAAACAAATAGAACAAATCATAACAAAGAAAATAAAACAAGTAATACAAAAAGAAAGGGAAATACAAACATTCATAAAACCACATTTGTTTTCACTCATTTAATTAAATGGCCTGACTCTCAAAATAATCCCCAGTGGAGTCGCCATCTGTCGTAACCAGGATCACGACGCGCGACAGCGATCCAAAAATAAGAAAAATTTGTGAAAAGAAAGAGATAGAGTCGCCACCATAGTTTATTATGGAAAACCATGGAAAAACCAAGAAGAAGGAAAAGGAAATGGTCTGCGAACTAGAGATGAGTTCGGGAGTCGGTTACGCATGGGGAAGGTATTAGCACCCCCACAGCGCCTGTCCTAAGACAGTACCGTTAATCAAATTAGTAAAATCAAATGTGGTTTACTAAATGTTTATTTTTCCAAAAGTAAAAGATAAATAATAACAAAATAAATTTTTTTTAAAATAAAGGACCCGACAAGGATTGACCTTGCTCCTACGTATCGACATCCGTAGAGGTGAAGAATCAGGGATTACGTAGTTCTAAAAAACAGTTGAGTTGTTTTGAGAATTTATTATTTTTGAATTTTATATATTGTTTAATTTTTATATATTTTTGTTATTTTTGAAAATTGAATTTTATTTCAGAATATCATAGACGTATGCGACCTTTTGATAATCCAAATTAAAATTAATATTCCTTAAATTAATTTTCGCATGACGCGTGCGGTCATTTAAAACTTAAATTAAGAATTATTATTATTTTATTTTATTTTTATTTTTTTAAAAAAAGGGAATCCCGCATGACGCGAATGGTCATTTGGAATTAAAATTTATTAAAACAAATTTTATGTAAATAGGAGAAGTAAACTTAAAAAGAAATAACTCAAATGTTAAATTCTTAAAACTTTATGTTTAAAGGAAAGTTTTGTAATTTAGAAAATCAGTGGGTGCAGCTCTTAATTAATGGGGGTGCGATGAATAATTTTTAATTAGTGATCCAAGGGCGTTTTGGGAATGAGGAACAAAATGGAAGTGTAGGTCCAAAAATGTGGAGGTGCGGCAAGTAATCCTAATAATTGAAAGCCCATCCTATTTCCAGGGGCGTTTTGGGGTTTGTGAAAAATGTGGAGTGGAAGACACGAACATGGGGGTGCAGGAAGCACCCCCACTATTCAGAAATTGGGCTAGGGGCTTTTAGAGAATTTGGGTCTATTTTGAGAGAATATAACAATGAAATCAAGGTGGCTGAGTTGGTCTAAGGTGAAAGGGCATGGGTTCAAATCTTGGAAGTGTCATTTTCTAATTTATTTTGTGTTTGTTTTGTTTGGGTTTGTCGTTCAAGGTAGAATTTAAACGAAACGGTACGATTTTCTAATTTATTTTGTGTTTGTTTTGTTTGGGTTTGTCATTCATGGCAGATTAAACATTAAACAATTAAACAGGAGTACCAATTTCAATTAAACCTAACGTAAAATCAATGAGCAACAGAGTGAAGATTTTCAGGAGTACCAATTTCAATTAAACCAAACAGCTAACAGGAGTACCAATTTCAGTTAATTAATTAAACCAATTAACGTAAAATCAATTAAACGCATGAACAGCGCACATGAACAACAACACATGAGCAGTGCACATGAACAGTAGAGTGAAGAAGCGAATGCATGTAAAACCAATTAACACGCAATTAACTGGATGAACAGCAACAGGAAGCCAACATTCAATTAAACGAAAGCAAATTTCAATTAAACGAAAGTAAATTTCGATTAACTGGATGAACAACAACATGAATTAAACACAGGAACAACAGAGTCAAGAAGAGAAGCCATGAACAACAACCAACATTCAATTAAACAAAAGTAAATTTCAATTAAACGCATGAGCGTAACAGATCGATTAATTGGATGAACAACAACTGGAATTAAACGTAAATTTCAATTAAACGCATGAGCGCAACAAATTGATTAACTGGATGAACAGCAACAGGAATTAAACGCAGTGAAGCATGAGCAACAGAGCGAAGAAGCGAACCAAAGCAAAGAAGCACGAACAGCGAACAGCAGCGAAGTGAAGAAGCGAAAGCAGCAAATGAACAACAAATTAACCTCACAATGAGAGCAGCAAATGAACCTCACAATGAGAGCAGCCAATGAACCTCAGAGTGTGCCAATTAACCTCAATTCCCCCCCTTCCCAAAATGATGATCCCCTATATATGAATCACCCCCCAAAATCAGTTACATCCTCCCCTCCCTTTTTTCACGCCTCACTCCTCTAGAATATTCCCTAACCCATTTTTCCTCCACCAATCCTAGCTCGCCACGTGGCGAGCAAAGCTCTTCATTCTTAGCTTGCCACGTGGCAAGCAATTCTAATTTTATTTTATTATTATTAGTTAGTTTTTAAAAATTTAATTACTTTAATTAATTTTAAAAAAAAATTCTTTAATTTTTTTCCTCCTTTTTATTTTTAACAAGAGATTTCAATCAACTTAATTTAAAAACAATTTTATTTATTATTATTATTATATTTTTTTAAAGCAACTACAAAATTGAATAAATTAATTATTAGTAAAAAAATTTATTGATATATTCTTACCCGGACAAAATCGGATATTGACAAAACCTAAATATAAATATCCATACATTCATCATATATTTCAAAATATACTTCTCCACATAAGATTTAATGAAAATATCTCTATACAATCACCAAATAAAATAAAATAAAATAAAATAAAACTTCTGCATCAGCTAACTAAAGAGTCACACCACCTGTCAATTCTTCTACACACGAGTAATACATGATCATCGTAGATTTAAAAACAAAACAAACACCACACAAAAAAGATGGTAAGCTAGAGAGTTTAAAAAAATGTATTTTCATAAATTAAATTTCTATCTCAACCAAGCTACAACAAATCAAGCTTTCATAATTCATCTAATATTTCACATTATCATTAACACATCACATTCATGTGACACAGTTACTTCATGTGATGTGGTCCAATCAATTCTTTTTTCACAGCGTCACGCAGTCATATTAACCTATCAATCCATAGGATTTGGCCTATTCGGTTTTTTTTCACACAATAACGCAGTCATATTAACATATCAATCCTTATGATCTGGTTTAATAGGTTCTTTTTCACATCGTAATGTAGTCATATAAACCTGTTAATCCATATGTTCTGGTCCAATCGGTTCTTTTTCACAATGTAGCACAGTCATATGAATTTGTTAATCTATATGATATGGTCCAATCAGTTCTTTTTCATATCGTAGCACAGTCATATGAACTTGTTAATCCATATGATCTGGTTCAACTGTTTTTTTATCACACCGCGGTGCAATTATACGAACATGTTAATCTATATGATCTGGTCTAATCGGTTCTTTTTTCAAACCGTGGCATAGTCATATAAACCTCCTTCGACTCTCACTACAGGTAATCTTCTTCTATATGATTTCAATCTACTAGTAGAGTCAGGATACCTTCTTTTAGACAACTCCACCAATAATGCACATCCTAATCAATCTGAATACAAATATCTCTTTTCTTGAATATACTATGTCTCGATCACACACCACATCATTCACAAACATTGACACTATATTATACAATATATAAACATCATCCAATTTATACTTAATAAAATAAGTAATTAAAAAAAATCTATTAACAACGTTCAAATTAGATTCCCTTACTAAATATCATAATTTTAGATAAATTTTATTTCAAACTAAGATAAAAAGAATAAAATTAGCTTTCTTTACCTTTATAGACTAGAGACACCCCAAGAAGTTCCAGAAACCTAAAATCACGGGCAACCTAACTTTGTTTAGGAATCTGATCAGACACTCTTGCTCTACTCAATGTCAGGAATCTAAGGGTGACCTCTGATAGTGGTTTTTATAAAAACAAAACTAAATAACTGATTTTTCTATTTATTTAAACTTTTCCATTAAAAAAATATTTAAATGTTATCTTATTTATCTCTAAGGCTAAATTATAAGTTGGTTTTTATTCTGGAGTTACTTTCTAGGGCATTACAAAAATTTTGATTTTTCTTCTAAAAATTTCAAAAACTTCACTTTGTTGAGTCATTATATTGGACGAAGCAATGACAATAGCAAAGTGAACAAAAATATACCCTCCATGAGATTTGAGATTTTTGAAATTTTGACTTAGTGAAAAATAAACTAGGGATTATGTGTACTTGATATTGAGAGAAAAGGGAGAGAAAATAATGGTCCAATATTTCCACCACTACAAAAAAAAGCTATTTAGACACTAATTTTAAATACCAAATAAAATGATTGTTAATTGTGACCAAAATAACCACCAAATTAGGCTTTGGTTGCTAAATAACTACAAAATAAAAGTAATGATTGAATTTAGTGACCAATTAAGTTAGATATTATTTAAGTGACTAAAACCTTGGTAGTTAATGTTAGATATTATTTATCTTGACTTAAGTGGTCAATAAATTCAATCATTACTTTTGTTTTGTAGTTATTTAGTAACCAAAACCTAATTTGGTGATTATTTTGGTTACAATTTGCAACCATTTTATTTTTGTGGCTAAAAACTGGTGTCTAAATAGTTTTTTTCTTGTAATGCACGTATTTATTATATTAATTAAAAAAAGTAAACTCTACATTGTAAACTAAATTGAAGCATACAAAGTTTGTAATAATTAAAAACTTTTAAAAATCTCAAAATGTATTTTGTCTACTTAAGTGACACACACATAAGTTATCTAGTATCGACTTAGCCATACAAATACTTGTTTTAAAAAAAAATTACTTGTAATGTATGATACATCTATGAAATATTTGTACGTACCAAAATACTAACAAATCAATTTTTTTAACATAAGCTAAACTTACGTAATTTTTTTTTTTTGCAATTAAGAAAATATCTAGTAGAACTTACACTATGACATTAGAGTCAATCTATTAGCCAATGTAGTCCATGGTAGTCTATGAGAAAATTTTGTTATTCTTATAGTGTTATCGTTTAAACACAATTCAGTGATATTATCACAAAATTTAGGTAATTGTCATTTATACTAATTGAAACAAATACTAGTATACCTTTTTATTTCTATTTTTTTTTTTTATAAAAGCTCATGTTAGGCATGTTAGGCATCGTTATGGATTTTGACATATCAATTAGGCTAATATCTCAAAATCCATTAATCATTTATCATCACACGAAAAAATATTATTTAAGAAAAACAAAAAGAACAAATAACAAAATGCATGGAGACAAAACCAAACCCGTTCAAAAGAGAGTGAACTCCCTTCAAACAAAAAAAAAATGAATCTATTATAAAAAAAAGTCCAACCTAATACCATCACGTAAAGTAGAATACCAAGCTAAGTCAACCCTATTTTTCACAACTAAATTAGTCAATCTATCAACACAACTATTACCTTCCCTAAAGACACGAGTCACTTCAAAATCCGTAGTATCACAAATCTGTCATCTACCTTTTGGAGTTCAAGGAATGATATAAGTCAAACCAAAATCTTGACAAGTAAAGAAGAGTTACACTCCTATCTATGTTTTTCAAGACGTTTCAATTGATCATATTCAATAGCTAAAATGACACTCATAACTTCAATATAAAGTCTATGTTGAATACCTAAGAAAATAGAGAAGCTATCTCCACTGATGCCCTCGAAAATACCTGCACAAGTTGCAAAATTAAGAGTACCTCTTGCAGCTCCATCAGTATTGACTTTAATCCAAACTACTTCAGGAAAGCGCCAAAAAACTTACATAGGATATAGGACCTTTGCAATTATAGTACTGATGCCATACTGTTCCAAAATAGAGAAATATGAAATATGGTTACCCAAATGCTTTCTAGAAGTGTTATTGGAGGTCTGGATACAATTCTCAATAATATGTAAAGCAGCATTCGCTTTAATAGCCTACTGAGATCTAGTAAAATTCCTTATTCTCCAGATCATTCATATAGAAAAGGTAATGTACAAAAGTTTAACCAAATGAATAAGAGGTCTACAAGAAGCTTTAAAGAAAGTAATAAAGCCAGTAGAAGATAAGTCCGTAGGTTAGTAAAAATATTTTGAAGACAACTTCATACAAAGAAAATAATAGAGCAATTAAAAAAATAGATGATCAATATTATCAACTTCCAACCTGCATAGAGAGCACATGAAACAAAGAAAAACACCTCTTTTTTTAGCATCCAGATCAATAGGCAAATACCTATGTAGAACCTTCCAAAACACCAAACTCTTAGTAAAGGGAATAAAATTAGAATAAATGATTTTATCCCAATCATAAATGGTATGGATAGAGGAGAAAATTTTGGTTGCCTTCTGATTAAGAATATCACTATCTACAAGTTTTCAATTTGGGATATTCGAAAGATCAGTGATAGTCAAACATGTAAAGTCTGGAGTTGAGTATGTTGTAACACATTTTTAGAAAAATTCCATGAAGAACCATTTGAACCCTTATCCACATTAGATGTAAGAGTAATCCTTTCATGGGGAGTCATACCCACCAAAACAGAAATGCATTTTAAAGAACACCAACGATCATTCCATAAATTTACTTTATCACCTCGATCAACGGTCTAAAAAGTATTTTTCGAGATAATATCATAAAAATGTTTGATTCCAGGCCAGATAGAAGAAGATTGATGAGCATGAACCTTAACATATTTAGAGTGAAGGAATCTATCACGCATTAGACCGGACCAAGGTGGGTTATGTATGCAAAATCCCATGCAAGTCAAAGAAGGTAAGCTTTATTTTCAATCTGCAAATCTAGGACTTGTAAATCCTCATTCTGTTTAGGAGCACAAAGTTCCAACCCACAGTAACAAGGCCATTTTTAAGAAAAAACTATTCCAGATAAAATTCGTAACCCATTTACTCGTTTCGTTTAATAGATTTATAGGCCATTTGGAAATTTGAAAATTGTAGGACATAATACTGGAGATAACACATTTAACTAGTTGCACATGTCCAATAATACTAAGGCACTTACCTTTCCAAGAAGCAAGCTTAGTGTTGACTCTATCAACTAAAGGTTGAGAAAAGTGCATCTTAGGAGCACCAAAAAAGGTAGGAACACCTGGATAAATTAATAGGAATAGTGCCTCTATGACATCCAAGAATACTATATATATTATTATTAAAAGAAATAGACTCATCCCTTTTGAAAGGACTCATCCCTTTTGAAATGATTCATCCACTAGCTTGAGATAGAATCATAAACATGTAAGAACTCCATAAGATTTGTCAACGATTCCCTATTCCCCCTATAGAAAACAAAGATGCCATCACCATAGAGGATATAGGTAGAAAAATCCTTACCTTTAGGACCAATCATAGGAAGAATCTTATGAGAAGAAGCCAACTAAGAAATCCCTCTACCAAGCACTTCTTCAACTAACGAGAAAAGTAGGAGTGATAAAGGATCTCCTTAAAAGACACCCATCCCACAATTAAAATAGTTAACCGTATTAACATTGATTGTGATCGAGAGAAAAGAGAATTGCAAGATAACATGGATTCAATTTATACGAGTGAAGTGAAAGCCAAAATAATGTGGCACCTGTAACAAAATGTCTAAACTAAGGTTGCCAAAAGCTTTAGAAATATTAATCTTAATGGGAACACTACCACCCTTAGTGTTGTTCGATACCATGTTAATAACTTCAGAAATAATACAGATACAATCCTTAATTTGACACTCTCTAATTAAGTCATTCTGATTATGAGAAATCACTATGTTGCAAACTATACCAAGCTTGTCGACCAACATTTTGAAAATAACCTTAAACTTGGAGTTGGCAACAACAATGGGCCTAAAATCCATGATGACAACAACGCCATGGACCTTATGAACGAGAGCAATAATGTTAAAATTCATCCTAGTATCCAACTTTGAATAAAAACTTGTTTAACCACAACACAAAGGTCAATAAAAATAATATCCCAAACAAGTATGATAAAAATCCTCTAAATCCATTTAGACCAACTCCATATTAAGAGCGAAAACAACATACTTAATGTTAATGTAATTGGGGATTTTAGTCAAACAACTCAATATACCAGGTAAGAATATAAGATATGTAGGAACAACTGGCTCCAAAAGGGGGGGTTGAATAGAGCCTGAACTCAATTGGCTATAAATAGAAATCACCAAGCAAGATTATCCAAGGCAATAATATATAAGTACAAATAAAGCAATTTTATATTGGTTCTCCCTAATCTCTTGGGCTACGTGTAGTTCTCCCTTGAACAAACCGTTCAAGAGGTTTCACTATTCAGCAAATGGTTACAACAAGTACACAAACCTCTCCAGGTTACAATGAGTACACAAACATCTCCAAGTTATAGCGAGTACACAAACCTCTCCAGGTTATCACGAGTATACAAACCTCTCCAGGTTATACCAGTCCCAATCTCCCCCTGAGATCAAGACCACTAAAGATTGAAAGAAACACTCTCAAAAGAGAGAACAATGAAAGCTCACAAGGGTTTACTTCATAATGATTTCACACAACCCAAAAATCTAAATGCTCCTAATAGCAGATTGGCAATAAACACTCAGTAGTAGATACTCTATATTTCTTCAATGTATTGTATGATGTATTTCTCTTTTTTTGCTTGTTCTTTTTCAACTTGAAATTGTTTCTCTATATGTAGTTTTTTAGAAATTAGTCGTTGGGATGCTTGAACAGAGCAATCTTGACTTTTTGATGTATAGAGCTCAAACTGGAAATATTTTTGCAATTTTTTATACTGCATTAAACTTGATTAAATATATATTAGAAATAGTTTAAAATAACATAGAGAAATTATATTTGAGATACTCATAAATAATTTGAATAATTTCCATTATGAACAAAATTGAACCTTAAAGCACATCATGATATAAAATCAATTAATCACATTTAAATACTCCATAATAATTCGAATAAATTTCATTATAAATAAATTTTAACGTTAAAGCACATCATGCTATAAAATCAATTTAAATCAAATTAATAACATAAAAGTAAATAGTAAGAAACTTATATACTTCAGTTTTGTTATCATCAAAACTTTACCAGGTAATTTGATTATCTAAAAGGATTTTGGATCGTCTAATAGGATATATATTACAAACTAAATCAGAAATAACTTGATTTGACCTTAGTTACAAAAATTATTTATTGCTTAAGAAACACACATAACACTTGTTCAATATTTAAACTTGTAGGTTAAAAAAAAAAAGACGTTAATCTACTCTTTCTTTATAATTCCACCCACTCATAGTAAATTTAAGGCTTAATTATAAATTTTATTTTTATATTTTTTAAATTATGTAATGTTTTGGTTTAATTTTATTGTATAATTTTAATCTTTTATTTTAATTTATCCATAATTATGGTTACTGTTTTTTATGCAATTTCGATTTTTTTTATATTTAATTATATGCAACTTTGTTTACTTAAAAACATATCTAATAAGTAACTTACATAAAAGCATGCGTTAATTAAATCATATTGAATATTAATTATATAAAACTAAATATTAGCTATATAAGATTAAATATTTAGTTTAGAAATGAAAAAATTAATTATATAAAGTAAGTAGTAATTAAATCATATTATATATTATTTATACAAACAATATATGAATTATTTACCAATAATTATTAATTATACAACATTAAATATTTAATATAAAATTTAAATATTAACAACAATTATTAATTATTATAAAATTAAATATTTTTGTATAACATTATTATTTATAATACCTTATGTTGACATTATGATACCTTATTTATTATTAATATTAGTTGCATGAAAGTTAGTATTAATAAAATTAAATTATATAAAACTAAATATTAATTATATACAATTAAATATTTATTATATAAATGTAAATATTAATTGTATAAAAGTAAATATTACTTAAAATAGATTATATATTTGTTAAGTAAACAAAGCATTAATTATATAAAATAAAATATTTATTATATTGATTAATATTAAATTAATTGGTAAAATGTTAACGTTAATTATATAAACATAAATATTAATTGTATAAGATCAACCATTAATTATTGACCTTAGACGATGTAATCCTATAAAAGTAATATTATATGAATTTTGAATGTGTATTTTGTAACTTGTCAGTTTGTCTAGGCCAATATAATTTGTTACGCACTACAAATAACTCATGTATTTATTATATAAACTTATATATTAATTATATAAATGTAAATATTAATTGTATTAAATTAAAGATTATTTAATAAAGTAAATATTAATTATATAAATTCAATATTTATTAATTTCATATTTTTCAACATAAAACTCTTTTTGAGTTATTATTTTCTTACTTATATATGTGTCTTGGATGTATCACTTATATATTAATTATATAAATGTAAATATTAATTGTATAAAATTAAAGATTATTTAATAAAGTAAATATTAATTATATAAATTCAATATTTATTAATTTCATATTTTTTAAAGTAAAAATATTTTTGAGTTATTATTTTTTTACTTATATATGTGTCTTGGATGTATCACATGGTTGTATACATGTTTTCATCTATTTTACTTTTCAACATCCATTCTTGTCTTTCCTTTCATTTGTCTGACCTAGTCGCAGATGCCTTACATTATAAAAATTGATTCATTATTCATAATCTTTTTTATTCTAAATTCTATATATACCTTTATTACATATTTTTCATTTGTACATGACAGATTTCTCAACTAGTCTGAACCTACCATTGATAGACCATATCATTGTTTTCTCTTATTGTTAGGTAGGATTTATACTGATGGTTTCTTGTGAAAACCAAACACTATAAAAAATTAGTTTATGACTTCGATGAAGAAGGAGTGCATGGTAGTCAGATCTAGGAAAATCTTGATCATCCCTACGTGATTTTAAGGTAAATTCAAATTTTAAATTTTAAATTTTAGGAGTGCATGGTGTTTTTTCATAGGAATTCTTTCCTTTTCCTTTTCATATAGATTTTACTAACTCTTTTCAGTTGCTTGTGTTTTATTGGATCTATCTTGTGAGATGTAAAATCTCTGTATTGATATGAGCAGGAAAATTCAAATTATCAAACTTTGTGACATAAACAAAATATGGTTTCTTAATTGTAGTTAGTAATGTTTGTATTGACTTTTTGTATCATATCAATTTGTGAACTAGTTTATAGTAGATGTTATTATCTGCCTTTAATTTATAATTTTAATTGGATCAATGTGGTAAAATATAATTTAGATATGTCAGTTTCATTGGGACGATTCTTATCATGAATTTGTTCACAAAAATAAAATGCTGCATATTTTATTGTCTGAATTAGTGATTTCGTTGTTAGATTTGTAACTTGATGGATCAATTTTTGATCCAATTTTACATCTATAAATTGCTTTATAATTTCATAAACTAACTTTACTTTCTAAGTTGATTTACCGCATATGCTAATTCTTTCTAATTTATTTCATGTGTGTCATTTTTATAGCTAAACCCACAAAATTTTAATTTGATTGATTTATGGTACTTTATTCCACTTGAACGAATATGATTTCAATTTCAGGACTCAAACCTGCTCAATCATGATTTCAACTAACTATCCACAATAAATTTTTTGCAGGTTTTACCTAAAAGATATCATCAATAATAATGGAGGGAATGGTCGAGCATTGTCGTATTAGTTATGAATATAGTAAGATCTCTCTTATTTTTCATTTTAAGTCCTGTTATATTCTCTCAAGAGTTATTTTAGAATGAATATAGAAAAGTTGTTTCATGAGAAATAAGTTTCTTCTGTGTATGTTTTGGTGAAAAATGTCCTACAATAGGTATTTTTTAAAAACTAAATCTGAGTTATATAATGTATGAGTTTATTGTTAACTCATTATTGTTAATGTTTTGTTTACATGAAATCTCAACATATGATAGTTTCACAACATTTTCAAATTACTTGTGGAATGAGTTTACTTGAAACCATGAATGGTATCTATGAGTTCAATGATTAAACTAATACACTATATATTATGACTTAAGTATAAATAATATTTGTTTAATCCATCAAGAGCAATTTACAATGGATTTAATATGATTCTCTTATGGAAATGTGCATTATAAAAACTTTTTAGTCAAGATATTTTTTGTTATGCATATTAATTTACATGAAACGCTGAAATATATGTATATACATATTTTGTACGGATATGTATATATGTAATTAATATTTATACATATAATATATATATAACTCATAAGTCCTTTTTAGTATATTACTACCTAAAGCTCATAAAAACTAGAAAATATCCTTTGCATAACTTCATATAAATATAAAAGAAATTGATTAAATATTAGCATAATTGTTAAAGTTAAGTGTAATAATGGTAAAATGAACACAAAAAATATATGAATAGAAAATTTTTATAATATATTTCCATAGTGCATATTAGATCCATACATAGTGTGTTCTTGATTTGTTAACCAAATTTGTATCTTGAATAATAACATAACAAAAAAAAAAAAAAAAAAAAAAAAAACGAAAACATGTTAGTTTATCATTGAACAAAGATGAATGTTATTTACCGTTAGGTTAAAAGAGGAAAATCATTGTTATTCTATTTTCATTATTGTCAAATGATTGTCCTTATAATTATTTGTTTTTATTTGTTTCTTTACTTGATTTTTAATTTATTGTTTATTATTTTTTAATTTGATTGTATATTCTCATTATTGTCAATCTTTTGAAACCATGAGTTGTCTCTATGAGTTCAATGAACCAACACACTAAAATGATAGATTGTGTAATCCATCAAAAGAATTTTATAGTGGATTTAATATTTTTTGCCTAGAAAAACGTGCATTATAGAAACCTTTTAGTCATGATATTTTTGTTGTGAATACTAGTTCATATGGATTGATAAAACAAGTAAAATAAATATGTAGTATGATTGTCAAAGTAAAAATTAGAATAATCATGAAAAATGAAGATAAAAAATAAAATTAATGAAAAAAATTACATAATACATATTTTCATAATGCATATTTGATCCACAACATAGTGTTTTTGATATCTTAAATAAATTAGTATCTTCAATTATATCATGACAATAAAAACAAAACCATATAGTTTTGGTTTAGCATTGAACAATATAAAAGGTTAAATATTTCATCTAGACAATTGAAAAACAATATTAGTTTAATAAATTTTCAGACAAATACTACTTTGGATTCAAATTAAAGTGATACTATGTAATCCACATATAATACATCTACAAAATGATGAGATGATCACAATTGGTCTATTGTATTCTAGATTTAATTTCTTGTTATTTGATTTTTATTTGTGTGAGATGATTGTCCTTGTAATTATTGTTCTTTTTTACTTTGTTATGAATTTATTGTTAAGTATTTTAAATTTTGATTTTATCTTCTTATCAATGTCAATATTTTGTTTACCTGAAATTTTAACTTCATATAGTACCACAACATTCTCAAATTGATTGTCATTTGTTTACTTAAAACCATTATTTGTCTCCACGATATCAATAATCAACCAACACACTATCTTATAACTTAAGCACAAATGATAATTTGTTTTACCTATGTAAATGTGCATTATGAAAACCTTTCGATCATGATGTTTTTTCTTGTTCATTCTAATTCACATAAAGTGGTAAAATATTTGAGTGATTAAGTTTGAAATATATATTATGTGTAAATTTTTGTTAAAAAAATCACATATAAATATTATATACACATCATGTATATATTTACATAAAAGTATATACTATTATTCTATTCTTGTGTCGTTGAAATGATTGTTGTTCTAGTTATTTGTTTTTCCAAATATTGAATTTATTATTAACTATTTATATTCTATTTGTATCTTCTTATTATTGTCAATATTTTGTTTATATGAAATCTCAACTTCTTATAATTTTATAACATTCTCAAATTAAGTGTCATATGAGTTTACTTGAAATCGGAAGTTGTCTCCATGAGATCAATGATCAAGAGACATACTATATATTATGATTCTAGAATAAAAGATAATTTGTTTAACCCATCAAGAGCATTTTATAATTGATTTCATATTTTTCGCCTATAGAAATGTGGATTGTACAAACTTTTCAATCATTACAATTTTTTTTTGTGTATTGTAGTTCACACAGAGTGATAATTTAAGTTGTGAGTGATTAAATTGGAAATGCGCCCCAAGTGTAAACTGTAGAAAGATCAATATAAAAAATTCCTCAAAGACACACACATGCACACACACACACACGCATACACGTACATATGTATGCACACACAATGTGTGTGTGCATGCGTGTATTCGTGTGTGCGTGTGTGGGTGTACGTGTGTGTAAAGCTCAAAGAAACTAAATAGTGTTATTTGCATAATATATACATATATATATATAAAGCTCAAAGAAACTAAATAATACTATTTACATATAATATATATATATATATATATATATATATATATAATTGAAATATATTTTTAAATCTCATCTTTTTATAGTGTTACAATCAAATTAGTTGTGGCATGTGTCAAGAGTTGTCTCCATGAATTTAATGATACTAAAAAATAAATATTTATGATCCATTATTATTACACATATAACATAAAGAGATTATGATACCATATTTAAAGTTGGTATATTGTGATCAACGTTTAACATACTATTATTCTATTCTTGTGTTGTTGAAATGATTGTTCTTATAATTATTTATTTTTCTAAATTTTGAATTTATTGTTAAATATTTATATTGCATTTCTATCTTCTTATTATTGTCAATATTTTGTTTATATGAAATCTCAACTTCTTATAATTTCACAACATTTTCAAATTAAGTGTCATATGTGTTTACTTGAAATCGGAATTTGTCTCCATGAGATCAATGATCAATAGACATACTATATATTATGACTCTAGAATAAAAGATAACTTGTTTAACCCATCAAGAGCATTTTATAATTGATTTAATATTTTTCGCCTATAGAAATGTGGATTGTACAAACTTTTCAATCATTACAATTTTTTGTTGTGTATTGTACTTCACACAGCGTGATAATTTAAGTTGTGAGTGATTAAATTGGAAATGTGCATCAAGTGTAAACTTTTGTAGAAAAATCAATATAAAAATTCCTCAAAGACACACACATGCACACATACACGCATACACGTACACATGTACGCACACACACACATACACAATGTGTGTGTGCATGTATGCGTGTGTGCGTGTGTGGATGTACGTGTGTGTAAAGCTCAAAGAAACTAAGTAGTGCTATTTGTATAATATATATATATATATATATATATATATATATATATATATATATATATATATATATAATTGAAATATACCTGAAATCTAAACTTTTTATAGCGTTACAATATTCTCAAATTAGTTGTGGCATGTGTCAACAGTTGTCTCCATGAATTTAATGATACTAAAAAATAAATATTTATAATCCATTATTATTACACATCTGAAATAAAGATATTATCATACGATATTTAAAGTTGGTATATTGTGATCAAGGTTTAACATACTATTTTTCTATTCTTGTGTCGTTCAAATGATTGTTCTTATAGTTATTTATTTTTCTAAATTTTGAAATTATTGTTAACTATTTAAATTGTATTTGTACCTTCTTATTATTGTCAATATTTTGTTTTTATGAGATCTCAACTTCTTATAATTCCACAACATTCTCAAATTAAGTGTCATATGTGTTTACTTGAAATCGGAAGTTGTCTCCATGAGATCAATGATCAAGAAACATACTATATATTATGGCTTGGAATAAATGACAATTTGGTTAACCTATCAAGAGTATTTTATAATTGATTTAATATGTTTTGCCTATAGAAATGTGGATTGTGGAAACTTTTCAATCATTGCAATTTTTTGTTGTGCATTCTAGTTCACACAAAGTGATAATTTGAGTTTTGAGTGATTAAATTGGAAATGTTCATTAAGTGTAAATTCTTGTAGAAAATCATATCTAAAAATTTCTCATAGACACACACGCGCACACATATGCACACACATGCACGCACACACACATGCACACATATACTGTGAAACAAAGAAACTAAATAGTACTATTTTCATATCTTATGAATATAAAACAAATTAGTGAATAAAATACGTAGTACAACAGTCATAGTAAAAATTGGTGTAATCATGGATTATGTACACAAAAAATATAATGAATAGAAAATAATGAATAAAATATGTAGTATAACGGCCAAAGTAAAAATTAGTGTAATCATGGAATATGTACACAAAAAATATAATGAATGGGAAATCTCCATAATACATATTTCCATAATGCATATTAGATCGACAACATAATGCTCTTGATTTCTAAAACAAATAATTATCTCCAATCATATCATATCAGAAAAAGAAAAACATATACTGCTTGTTTATCACCGAAAAACTTTAATATCATCCATGGTTAAGGTGAAAGGATGAAAGTCAATTTAATAAATTAAGAAAACAATGGTAGGTCAAATATTTCATTTAGATGATTAGAAAACAATACAAGTTTACTTAAAATTACTTCAGAATAAAATAAAATAATACTAAATAATAAATATTTGTAATACATAAGTAATACACATACCAAATAATCAGAAGAACATAGCATATTCAAAGTTGGTTGTTTGTATCTTGTCCTCTAGATTTGTCATACTACTATACCCTTCTTGTTTTGGTGAAATAGTGTTCTATATTATTATTTGTTTGTGTACTCTATTATGAATTTATTGTCCATTATTTTAGGTTGTGCTTCTATCTTTTTATTATTGTTATTGTTTTGTTTACATGAGATCTCAACCTAATATAGTTCCACAACATTTCTAAATTGGTGGTAGAATGTGTTTACTTGAAATCATCAATTTGTCTCATGAGTTCAATTATCAACCAATACATTATATATTATGACTTTAGAAGAGATGTTAGTTTGTTTATCGAAAGAGCGTCATTCTTTAATGACTTAACATGTTTTGACTATGACAACATGCATAATGGAAACTTTTTAGTCGTGATCCTTTTTTATGTGCATACTAGTTGCATATATTGATAAAAAAATTTGAGTGATTAAATTGGAAACATGCATTATACATCATTGTTTTAGAAATATTACATATATATATATATATATATATATATATTTGTATTTGTATATATAAGCGTATATGTATATATCTACATAAACTATTAATATATATAATATTAGATCACTACATAATATTCTTGAATTCTTAAATAAATTACTATCTTTAATCGTATTATAACAAGAAAAACAAAAATATACAGTGTTAGTTTATCATATAATAAACATTGACGCCATTAATGGTTAAGGTGAAAGGAGGAATGTCAATTTAAGAACTTAATTGAATAAACATATGGTAGTTAGATAATTCATCTAGACAATAAAAAATAATATGACATTAATGAAATTTCAACCTAAGATTACTTTAGAATAAAATTAAAATGATAGTAAATAAGAAATATTTATAATTGTAATGAATAACTATAAACATATCAAATATTCCGATCACCATACCATATTGAATGTTGGTTTATTGTCTTTTGGATTTCACTTTTCGATATTCTACTTTTGGTTTGTAGAAATAATTGTCCATATACTTATTTATTTTTATGTTCTATTTTGAATTTATTATTAAATATTTTATATTGTGATTGTATCTTCTCCTGTTTGTTAATGTTTTGTTTACTTGACATCAACCTATATTTTATAACATTCTCAAATTGATGTGTTTACTTAAAACTAACATTTGTCTCCGTAAGTTTAATGATCAACCAAGATATTATATAATATGACTTGAGAGTGGATGATAGTTGCTTCACCCAGCAAGAACATTTTACAATAGATTTAATATGTTTCACATGTGAAAATGTGCATTCCGGAAAACATTTCGACAATGACATTTTTTTTTTATTGTGGATACTAGTTAACTTAGATTGGTAAAAAAAGTTTAACGTGATTAAATTGGAAATGTACATTATGTATAAAACTTTTAGGAAAGTTACATATATAAATATATGTTTATATATACATACATGTATTGATATACATAAGTAATTAATTAATATATATATATATATATATATATATATATATATATATATATATATATATATATATATATATATATATATTATGTCTAGACATAGTTCATATAATTTTGCAATTTAACATTATTTTAGAGGGGAAAAAGTTAAATAATAATTTTTAATGGACTATTAATTTATATACAAAATAATTGGATAGACATTTTCAATATTCAAAATTGGTTTAATGTCTTTTAGGTTTGAGATATTATTATTCTATTTTTGATTTGGTCAAACGAATATGCATTAGAATTATTAGTTTTCGTACTATATTTTAAATTTATTATTAAATAATTTAAATTATGATTATATCAATATTTTATTTAATTGAAATATTGATCTAATATAATTTAATAACATTCTCAGATTGATTGTAACATTTTTTTTTTCTAAAATGAGAGTTTCCGGTATGAGTTCAAAGATCAATATATACATACTATATCTTATAAGTTGAAAAAATTGATAATTTATTTAATTCCCACGAACATTTTATAATGGTTTCATATATGGATATGTATTTATGAAAAATTTTCAATGATGACATTTTAGGTTGTGCATACAATTTCGAATAGATTTGTGAAAGGTTTGGTGTGATTAAATTAGAAAGTTCCAATGTATATTTTTTAGGAAAAAATTATATTATATATATATATATATATATATATATATATATATAAACTTCTTAAGCTAATTACTAACTAAAGTTAAAAAAACTATAAAGTATCCTTTGAATATCTTGATATAAAAATAAAACAAATGAATGAAATATGTAGGATGATTGCCATAGTAAATTAGTAATAATGGAAAATGAACACAAAAAATAAAAATATATTAATAAAAAATTTCCATAAAATGTATTTTCATAGTACATATTAAATCCATATAATAAATAAATATCTTTAATGGATAATTAAACCATGTACCAAATAATCAAATCATAACATATTCAAAGTTGGATAGTGTATGATCTTCTATATTTGATATACTATTATTCTATTTTATGGTTTGGTGAAATGATTGTTCAAAAAATTATTTGTTCTTCTAATATATTTTGAATTTATTATGATCTAATTTAGATTGTGATAGCATTTTCTTATTATTGTCAATATTTTTCTTATTAAAAATCTCAACGTACTAACATTCTCAATTTGGATGTGACATGTGTTTCGCAAAATCAATAGTTGTTTTAAGGATCAACCAATACATTGTATATGGTAACCCATCAACAACACTTTATAATACATTTAAATTGTTTCGCCCATGAAAATATGTTTTATGAAAAATTTTTATCATAACATTTTTTGTTATGCATACTAGTTCAGATTATTTGGTAAAGGATTTGGACTCATTAAATTGAGAATGTTTGTTATGTATAAAACCACTTAGAAAAATTATATACATAAACAATTATAATTATATATATAT
>Ga0209489_105553_pt1 | contig 21686 bp, 8 predicted proteins | sample SiratrowhiteBW_FD_187527 | JGI IMG/M metagenome (GOLD analysis project Ga0209489, IMG submission 187527) | Root nodule microbial communities of legume samples collected from California, USA - Siratro white BW (SPAdes) (version 2) | ecosystem: Host-associated > Plants > Roots > Nodule | place: USA...
TTTTTTTTTTTTTTTTTCTATATTCAAAAGAAATTGCATATCATTTTATTATTTGACTAAGATGTATTTTTAATTAAAAGTTAAATCAAACCACACCCCTTAGAACCATAATAATAAAAACTATCAACATTTATTTCAAATATTGTCAACTTTAAAGCTTAATGTCTCCATTTTTTATTCGTGGAATGTATTTGGGTAGATTAAAAGATAAATATAAACTCCTAAATAATGTGAAATCTTTAATCGCAGAGTAAAGGAGCAGAAGTGTTTTCTGAATATTTTCTTCTTTCCCTCAAAAGACTCCAACATTTTGATTTCAAATTCACTAAAACATCATCGCCAAAATCAATCACTATATTACAATATTATCTACTTCATAATCTCATATCCCCATCATAATTTTTTCTTTAAAAAGAAAGATTTATATAAATTATGTCATTCTTTGACCTTTATTGCATCATTGTCAATTTAGAGTCTTCTATACAGTTTTCTGATGTTTCTTTGGCTCTTTTTCCGCAAGACCCTGGTGCGCCTTCATTACAGTCACTTAATATTAGACATCCGATTGGACTCAATAGGCTTGAAATTACCATCAACATTCATTACAAACAGAACCCTTCTATGTTGACATGAGTCACCAACCTTCCTTGCAAGTATTTTAGTTGATGGTAACTATTAATTTAAGTCAAAATCTAGGGATTATGATCAGAGGTCGCATGACTGTGGAACAATTCTTTGATATGATTGAGACATTGTGGATAAGAAATTGAAATATGCAAAATTAAATCTTTAAAGATTCGAGTCTGTATCAAATTCACCAATTTAACCATATATGTAATAAATGCTCTCATAGTATGATCACTATCATATCTGAGTTTGAGATGAGTTAGATTCCCAAAGTCTCTCGTGCATAATATTACTCTCTTGTAGGATCCAACTTCCTCTACCCACAAATTCCTTCGGATTTCATTCCCAAATGTAGCCTTTACTCAAAAGGCCAAAGCATGGGGAAAACTAAATCTAAGAAAATATGTCCAAATATATAAACAATTTATACACTAATTTCAATTTTTTAGTCAAAATAACAATAACTTATAGCTTCTGCTGTGTTGCACTTTCTAGTAGCTGAAGCATAAAAACCAAATCCATACAATCCTTATACAAATCCAGTTACAAGCATCAATACCAACCAGAACAAGGATGTAAAATAAAAAGTAACGTACCCTAATGTTGGAAGATTTCTTATTAAAGTGTAGAATACTTACATTACTTCCGAATACTAAAGACAAAGCCACTATAAGAACAAAATGAATTATATTACCTTAACTACTGATCTTGCTCGAGTAATCCAAATTGGTTACTCTAATTCTACATCATAATCAATCTTATCTAAGTGGCCAAAAAGATCACATCATATCACGTACCCATTAAATAAAAGCCAGCCCTAAACCTATGCACAATCCATGCACCAATCTTCATTTCAACATATTCATCATAACACAACCAATTACCTAAAAAACCGACAATCCAACAGAATATATCACCACACACAACATATTAGTACTAGGTCAAAAGTTCACTTTAACTTTCAATATAGGGAACAATATACATTCGATCCTTGAAAAGAAGGGATCCCATACAACAAAGTCAATCTCATTCCCACGGAAAAACCCTTCTTTGTCCCTTCAGACACAGCATCATCGCATTCATACATATTGCATCATAGTCCCTTCCCTCGATAAAAACAACTAAGGATACCCACTTCCCGCAATACTCAACAACACCCTAAAAGCTTCAACTTAGACAGATAAAAGGAAAGAAAAATAAAAAACAAAAAACAGAGCACGAAGGGGCTATAACATAAGCGATGATAATGACCGATTACGCTCACTTCTTGTGGCTTCCGCGAACGCCCGGGCGAGACTTCGACGAATCGGCGGCGAGCGAGGCGTGAAGGTTCACGACCTTGTCCTCCTCGAAGGGGATCTTAGGGTGACGCGCATCGTGATGAATCTGCATCGATTTCACATCAGGCGCTGTGACTTTGCAGTGCGGGCACTCATATTTCGCGTGCCCGCCTTTCTCCACGCCAGAGCGGTCCGCCAGGCCCGCCTTCCCGCCGCCGCGATTGGTTGTGGCGGCATCGATCTTCGCCGCGATCTCCTTAGCCGTGTGCTTCTTGGGCTTCGCCTTCCCGGTCATCGCGTCGAGGTGCCGAAGATCAACGAAAAATTGTGTTCCTTCTGTCCTTAATGGTTTGGATTTTGGGGAAGAAGGGGTTGATTTGGAATAGGGGATGGTAAACCCTAGGGTTGGGAGAACCCTAATTTGTGTTCGACCACCGAAAGGGGTTTGTTGTGTGGTATCACGTTGCGTTTCGCCTGCGCGTTTTGGGAATGGGTTTTGGTTATTAATAGGCACGGAGCGCTAGAGGCTTATCTGGAACCCATTATTTTCAGCATTTCTCATGATGTCTGAATTCGGGACACGTGGGGGTCTCTCATTCGTTGATATTTTGTTCGGCCCAATTGCTTTCGAACACCTCCTTCGCATCAACTTGGGCTTAACGCTGAGTTTTGTATTAGATTCCTCACAATCTTATCACCTATCATTGCTAGGGTCTTTATTTTTTTCCAATTTTTTATGCATGAGTGCTTTTGATTTTAGATGATTCTTTAACCAACTTTGGTGGAATTAAGCATAATTTAAAGCTTCCCCAGAAAGCTTAATTTAGAAATGTGGTTTTTACAATTGGATAGGATTAATTTTGAAATAATTAAGCGTAGTTGGGAGTTTGATTTCGCGTTTGTCCATATAAAAGAATATTTGTTAGAAGATATTAAAATTTTAAACAAATATTTTTAACTTTCAATTCAGGAATATTATGAGTGCATAGACAAAAAAAAAAAAGGTGTATATACAAAAAAAATATAATTATTTTTAGTCGATTGAATACATAAAAGGGTTGGAATTTGATCATAAAGAGCAAATATGATGTGTTATTTATGTCAAATCTAATGGCAAATAACTTGGAAAAATAAAAATAGGAAAAATCTATGTTCATGGTCCCGCGCTTAGATGGGAAAGAAATGAAGTTGCAAAATAAAAGATACCAAGAAGCCTTCATCTCATACGCAAACTGGTTATCTCCTAATAATCATGTACCAAGTGCTATCCAATAATATACTTTCAATAGCTCACTCAAAGGTGAGACCTAATGACTCTCTTATGGTTAAAAACAGGAACAAACCTAACATTTAACCAGAATTTCAGTTATTAATTAACCCTAAGCAAGTTAGCGAAGTGTACTTCAATTTTGTGGATAAGTTTGTCCCTTCCAAATCATACAATTTTATATGCTAGCAAGCAAAATAAACATAAAACAACAGACACAAAAGATATGTTATGTTAGATTAAAGATGGTCACTAGATTTATCTCATAAAATGATGTTTCCTTTATAAGCATCGATACTGTACTTCAGTTCGTTGGTTTTCAAATGATATAGAACTCGAATTACTTCCTTTAGAGAGTTTTTGTGTAATAGTATTCTTCATGAAGTTTAAGAAGTTTGATGGATCTACATACAAAAACAAGAATAAATTTTTGGTCAAGATACCATAACAATGTGTACAGAGTGAAAGGAATAAAAATAATTAGTGTAATAAGACATCATCTCCTCAAACTCTTACAAATATGAAGCATTTGCAATGTTGTAAGATGCTTTAGTTGTGTTTTCTACATATTTCAATAACTAATTGTGAGAATAGAATCGTATATTTTATTGATCACTTATAAAATCCAATCATTGTCCGGAATGTTAATAAATATGATATAACTTTTTTCCTTTCATTGGTTATCAATATTAAAATTTAATATATTAATAATATTAATTTAATATGGTTCTGGCATGTTCTCATATCTAAACTTTTTCGTTCAATAATATACTAAGAAATGTTCGGAAAATGTAAAATTGGGTATGCTAGTAGAAACATAATGAAGGAGGTAAGAGTGTACATAGAAACAATTCGAGAAATAAGACATAATAGCATTCCTTTACATTATTAATCCAAACAGCTTTGTTTTGTTTTGAAGTGCTTCGGTCTTCATTGCTATCCACAAGGCAAAAACTTACTAATCAAAAAGGAAAACGACACACTGTTTTTCTCCACGAATTTCTCTCGGACAAGTGACGCATTGGTCCCATTGCCTTAAAGCTCTTCTAACTTTTCACTTATATGCACAATGTACAGTAAACTCCAAAATTCAAATTCCAAACGCTAAACCAATCCAAGTTGCTCCCTCCATTATGCTGCACACTAGATCAGCACTTATCCACTTCTTACTTCGGAAGGATCATGAAAAATATAGATGGATCCATTCCTGGAACTATCAGATCAAATTTTCTTATACACCAAGAAAGGTTATTATTTGCTTACAGATACATGACTTCAGAAAACTACACTCACAATTAATGGGATACCCATTGCTAAGAATTGCTTGCACCACTGTATTTCTGTAGGTGCAAGACAATGTAAATTATAAGGGTAAGGGGGAAGGAGGAAAAGGACAAAAAAAAATAAAAAATAGACCACATAGTTTTCTTTAGCAGTAGTAGTCTCAAAAGATATTTGAAAATAACGATGAATGAATCTGAAAAAAACTATGTGAAGTATGAATTCTACAAAATAGAGGAAAAAAAATAAAATCCCGTCACTGCTAAAATGATGTCAATCGGGGCTTCTGTAAATTCTCATCTTTGTACAACAACCGACGCTTTTTCGAACCATATCCATGGTACTGGTAGATTATGCTGTAAAGGCACTGGCTCAGGCTTAGAATGTCAAACATTTCTATAAATGTTAAATCCATTGTCCTGGATTTAACCCCAGCAAATCGTTGATACTCCTCAAATACTGAAGACAAACACCAATTCTGTAATTTTCGCAAGCAACCAACAAGGCAACCAGTTCTATGCTGCATAAAAGAAGAGCCTATTGGTCAGAATATTAATTTATTTAAGCACACCCTAAATTTACATTTTGTGCATCTTTATATACCTTTCCTCGCTTGCAATGGATCAAGACAGGGTGATTTCTCACATCTGAAACAACAACAAAATCGAAAACTTAATAATATTAAATAAACAAGAGACAATGCAGCAACACCGAGAATACATATATACACACATGGAAAAACAAATCTATGATTGTTAAATTTGAGTACCAATTAAAATTTTCAGTGCATCCATGATAGAATCCTTGAGAATAGGGGTAGAAACATCCTGCACACAATACAAAAACTTGTTATAGCTGGAAATTAAAATAAAAGGTTAACAAGGAACCAAGACTTGTTCCTCAATTCAACTGCATCACCAGGTATCCTTGTGTGACTCAAAATTCTTCCTTAACGCAGAAAAATATTCACTTGATACCAAATCTAATAGTTTAAGAGAAAACCAGGCCAAGACTGTGGCATGATAAGTAGCAAAAGAACAACTACACGTGACAGAACCAAACTTATCGAGTCTTTGTTCGAATAAATTCCTCCACAAACAGCCAAAAAAAAATCACAAACTAAAGTATCCAACTTCTCTCCTGGGCTGAAATCAACTAGAACTTTTAAAATTTCAAAAAAATTAAATGAGAGCTTTCATAATATTTAGACGCACAAGTTGATTTTAATCTGTAGAAGTATCTAGTCTTTTTTTTTTTTCTTCTTCTGATATTGCGAATTTATCCAAACAGTCTATAGGCATATCAATAAAACCAGTCACCAAATCAAGAGACCCAAATATCCCATATCGTAAAGAGAATCACTTCAAAACAACATGAATCACATACCATACGACAAAACACCATTCATCACAATATATGAACATGAATAATGATAACAATAATAAATAATACATAAGAAAAGAAAAAAAAATACCGTTTTCCCCTCAATTGCAAATTGAAAGAGCCGAATATTCTGCGACCTCAGGAACTCTAGATTTTCCTCAGGATAAGGCTCAGGGCACAGGTATCTGCACCAATTCGCAACCTCGTATTTAAGTTTCACGCTAAACATTAAAAAACACAACATAATCTGCGCAAAAATGAAAATATGAGACACATTACACAAATATTTAATTTAATTTTTATTTGAGGAGGAACTGAAGGGGGGAAAAACGATGACTAGAAGAGTGAAAGAATCTTTAAGAATGAAAATTGAGGGAACAGATAGACGAACATGACGGAGCGAAGGTTTAGGGTTTGGAGAAAGGGAAAATTGGAGGAGGTGGGGAAGCTGGATCGGAAAATGCAGTCCTCGACCATGGCGAAGTTTGGGGGCGGAACCAGAACGGCGTCGTTGCCGTCGCCGTTCTCTACCTCCACAATCAACCCCATTGCTGTTGTTCCAGGCCTCAATGCGTTCGTTTGAATCTCTCTCACAAAAACTGAAAGATTGGATTTTTTGTGTTGAATGTGTATTATATAGCGAAGGGAAAAGCGGTGGTTAAGAAAGAAGTTTTGATTTCAGAATCTCTTGGTTATTGAGATTCTTCTATTCCCCTTTTTAAGGAGGGTGAGCACGTGAATACGGCGCCGTTTCGAACGAATTGGGGTTTCCCCCTCTTCTCTCCCTCTGATTCCAAAACGGCGTACAACTAGATTTTCTGTTGGCGCTGTTGCGAGGAAATCGCAGTGAACAGGGCTTCTTTTATTTATTATCCTTTTTTATTTTTTCTATACTCTTATTCTCACCCTTTCCTTACATTGCATTTTTTTCTCACTATTTTATTCATATATCTTTTAATGTTATAAATAAATATTTTTATTATTAATTATTATTTTTAATTATAAAATCATAAGAACCGTTTTTATAAGGTAATTTATAACTTGGTATTTATTTTTTTTTACTTTTATTCAATATTTTCATATTTGTGAGTACAAAATTTAAACTTATTAATAATGAAGACTAATTTGGTATAATGGTAATGGTTTGTTAGCATTTTAGTTAAATTAGTTATTTGATTTGTATGTGTAACACCCTAGGTTACAATACCATATATGGAAGTAATTATATAAATATATATATATATATATATATATATATATATATATATATATATTATTGTATTATTATAAAATGATAAAAAAATATAAAATGGTGATAATTATATTAAAATAAAACTTGAATAATTTATTTTTTTATAAAGATTTTTTGCCTTAATAATGTGAAGTATTATTTTAATTATATCATTTTTACTTTGAATTGTTTTATAATTTTTACCGTATATGATGTTAGAAGTGTTATGTATTAAGAATTTAAGAGAATATATGAGAAATATTGTATGCGATTTATATTTTGATGGTTTTTTTAATCAGCATATTTTGATGGTATCAAATCATATGTGCACTTAATATTTTCTTATAACTGTATATTTTTATAATACAACGTTACTTTAAAAAAAAATAAAAAGAGTTTCCTTAGTTCTTTTCTACATCAAAATATATTTTACATTTTTAGTCATCATAGTTTAATATTATAAATTTGTTTATTTTTGTAATAAACATAATTTTTACAGACGTATTTTTTAAACTGCGAATGAGATCATGCTTTCAAAGAAATAAATACACACATAGCAATTTTAGGAACATTTTTTCTTTTTTGGTTTCGGATAAATGTGATGCTGACATTTAACAATTACTTCCGCACATAAACAAACCATTTAACTCGTGATTTAATTGGGATAATAGTTGGTTAAATGATTCGAAATGTTTTGTAAGTTTTATTAACTAAATTAATAAAATCTTAATAAGTTAGAGTATTACGGTTAATTGTGATATTACTTTTAAGTATAAAGGGTTATTAAATTTAGTAATAATTTAAAACACATAATATTTATAGTGATTTAAGGTTTTAATCTATTTTATTTTATTAAACTTACAATCACTCTGATATAAAGAAATTGAAGTTAAAATTATTTTGATGGAAAGGAGATATAATCAGTAAGAGAAATAAAAAAATGTGTTTTTTTAAATTATAATAAATAATTAAGGAGGAGATTTAATAAAGAGATATTTTTTTAAATTAAAAAGTAATTTTTTATTTTTTATCATCAGATTCTCTTAATTGCCAGAACATATCTTAAAAGAGATAATTAGTTTTTTAAAACAAATAAGTTTTTATGATTAAGTTAAATATATAATACTATTAAGTAAGATAGATTATGAATAAAATGTGATGAATTTATATAATTGAGGTAATATGGATTGTAGATTTGACTTTATATATATAGTGTATTTTAATTAGCAAAGAAAATATTTGAAGAATGTTATAAAATAAATAAAAGAGATATTCACATTAAAAGTGTCTTGGTTTGATTGTATTTTAATTGGAATTTAAACTCTTTTAATTCAATCAAAAGTATATTAGTTTGATTGTATTTTAATTAAAATTTAAACTCCTTTAATTCAATCAAAAATATGAACATGCATCACAAAAAGATTCTTAATTGAGTTTGAAATTTTTCCTAAAATTTAATTTTATTAATTTAATTTTAATTAAGTGGTTTTTAATTGAAAATAAAACTTATATTGAATCAAAAGGCTGAATAGTGAAACAGAAAGGATCTTAATTAGAATTTTAAAATTTGTTTCAAATTTTAATTACATTAATTTTAATTTTAATGGAGTGGTGTTATGATTAAGATAGTTAAAATTTATATTTCAATAGTTAAATCCTAGGATTATATATATTATGTGCCAATTTTAAGATAATCAGGATCATCCAGTAAAATTATAAATAAAAAACAGGCTAATTTTTTTTTCCTACACTAACTTCAGTCGAACCTAAATCTAATATTAATTAAAAATTAATACAATTAAAATTATATTTTAACATGTGTTATCTGTGACGCCCTGCACCTCCAGACTTTCTTCTCCGTGCCTCTCTCTCGCTTTCTCAAAAATCTCTTTCCCTTCTCTCTAGTTTTTCTCTATCCATACATCATCTGTTTTAAAATTTAAATATACCCTGCAGTAGCTAAGGATTTAAGGATCATTTCTAACCTATCAGAATTTCAAACAGAGTAAGTCAATATTTGTTCTAAAGATCCCTTAATCTCTGTTTTTCCTTAGGTTTTTGTCATCAATCTTAGTAGGGACAGTTGAGAAAATTCTCCCAACTTAATTAAGATTATACTGAAATTTGGTTTTGTTTTGATGACTTGTTCTAGATCCCTAAAGATTGGGTTAGTGTCACTAGCTAGTTTGGAGGAATTGTTTTGGGAATTTGTCATCAGGTAAGGGAAGCTAGTAACTTATTTTTATACTATTTAGTTACTTTTAAATAGAACTCAAAGATAAAAACTTGAATATGTGATTATCAGTGCTCAAGTCTTTATTGCAGGTCTGACTGGTCCTTGAGCACTGAATAAGTTTGATTATCTTGATTTTTGTATGATTAATAGACCTTATTTGAGTAATGATGTAAAAAAAAATAGTATGCAAGAATTTTTGCTTGTTGTTTGATGGATTGAATATGACTTGTGATAAAACTTTGATATGTTTTAAAAGTTTGAGAGCAGATATTGAATAAAATATGTCTTTATGCATGACTGATTGAGGAATCGTTTTTGAATGAACGTGAATTGTTTTGATTTGGAAAATGAGTTTGATGAATTTACTAAATATATGTTGTTATAATGTTAAAGATATTTTTGGAATGATATTTGATGATTTAATCATTAAGTGTTGTTATGGTTGCGGAAAGATTTTAGTACACTATTATTTGTGTATTGATGTTAATGATTGAATGATGATGTTGATGTCATACATTTAGGATAATGTATGAGTTGTGCTTGTTTGTGTACATTAAGTATAGCATGCCTATGTTTAACAGAGATCCTCAAGCTTCACTGATGATCTAAGTCACATAGACTAAGGTATCAGGTGGTGAGAAGCTGTGAGGGAGTTCATACACACCGGGACCGCTGGTGAGACTCGGTATTGGATGTTTGAACTTACTCTGATCCTTTCTCTTAGATTCGAATGGCAGTCTAAGTCTTGGGTATTGGATTAGTCATTTCTCTTAGATTCGAATGGCAGTCTAAGTCTTGGGTATTGGATTAGTCCTTTCTCTTAGATTCGCTGGTAATCTAAGTCTTGGGTATTGGATTGATCCTTTCTCTTAGAATTGCTGAATCTAAGTCGTGGGTTTTGGATTGATCCTTTCTCTTAGAATTGCTGAATCTAAGTCTTGGGTATTGGATTAGATGTTAGTCTCTGGTAAGGGTATACTTAAAAGGTTTTTCATGAAGAAGGTAGGTCAATGTGTGGCCTATATGTGTGATATGGTCTATGTTTGGCCGATATGTATTGATGTGGTTCATGTGATATCTTTATGTATGACGTTTGACATGAGCACTTGAAATGAAAACAGAAAACTTGTATTGAAACTTGATATGCTAGACTTTAAATAAATTCTTACGACTGAGATATTCTGTTCTATTTGCATATATTTAGTATTGAAACTTATATGTTAATCTTTTAAGAAATTCTTGTGAATAACTAATATGGTTTGCTCTTTATTTGTGTATTGATTATATTATAAAAATTTTATTTTTCACTAGCTTACCATTGCTTTTCTTGTTGTTTTGTAAACTGCGATGATTGTACTATATACATGAGCAGATATAAATACAGATGCAGGAGTATGTGAAAAAGTGTAGACTTTATTTTAGAAATTTGATTCTTTTTGTTAGATTTACTGTATGTTAAACAATATACATTTTTGAGATGTTACACTTTATCTTGTCAAATATAAACTAAATATTTAGTTAACGTATAATTTTATGATGAAACATACAACATAAAATAATCTAACATAGAACATAAATATTATTTATTAAATCTCGTATTCTTAAATATTTTACACTAAAATTGTGTTAATTTACTTGTTACATGAGTAAAAAAATTTATCTATAAATATTATTTTGCTTTACTATTTGTTATTTTAATATTCTTTAACAGATTAATTTCATGTTTAGTGTTTGTCGGAGATGACGAAGAAGGTTGCAAGATGTGACCATAATAAAAAAAGCAAAGAAAACATCTTATGTTATGTCTAACTCAACGAGAAAAATGTGAAACCTAGCTGAGGTAGCAGTAATCATTGCAATTGATCTCATTTGTCTCTCACTAATCACAAAAAAATATGTTTTCACTTAATGCTCTGATATTCTTTTATGAAATTAAAGCATTAACTCATTTTTATGTTTTAGAATTTATTTTCTTATAATCCGGAGTAACAATAACAGCTCCTATATAGCTCCTATATTGTAAAACATGATTCTTTTTCTTCTATAGTAGCAAAAGAAAATGTGTTTTAGTACTGATGTAGTTACAATAAAATTAGAAACTATCGACAGACTTTTAGCAATTAATATTTATCTATCAGAATTAGCGTACCATGGATAAAAATTTAGCGATGAATTAATATCGATGAAAATTTTCATCAGATAAAATATCCATCAATAAATTAATAAATTTCACGTAGAATATTATTAAAAAATCATTAAAAGATAATATGTATATTGATATGTATGGGTCAAGAGATAAATTTTAGATCTAAATTGAAATTGAAGTACGAAATGTAATCCGTTTATTATCTGAAATTATAAATGTGATCTTAATAATGAAGGCTAATTCGAGGATTAAATTTTATTATTCATAAATTATAGTCCATATAAATTTACACTAAATAAACAGATTCAATCACAGTTGGTTTTTGGTTAATTTGTTTAGGTTTAATATCAAATTATTAATAATGATTGCCGTCCGTTTTAACTCAGTAGCTAAATGATTCATCAGAAAGATGTAAAAATACTGGAATACAAAAAAAAAAATTTAAATCATTACCTTTTAATTGAACTTAATTACCATATAATTAAATCAACAAGTTAGATTTAATTAGAGGAATTAACTCTAAACGATGAGATTGGTATATAGATTTTGAAAGATGGTTGAATGATAAAGATTGAAATAAACAATTAAAGTAGAGAATTTAGTTCAATTATCTTAAATGAACAATTTTATACATTATTATTGTTATGAGACCTTGAGGTAATAACAATATTTTAAGATATCAACTCCAACAACTTTTAGTCAGTTTTTAGTTTCTGATGTTTAGAATAAAGAAGAGGTATATGCAAAAGACACTTCAGTTATTAGAGATTTAACAACATAACTTGAATTAGAATAATGTTCCTTTTGTTAATATTTATAGTAATATGTGTAATGATTGTTTACTTGTTTTATATAAAAGAGAATATGTAAGGTTTTTTCTACCATAGACACGATTAGAAATGATATAAGATTTACTCAACCTATTTTTGTTAGAGAAGGAAAAGGTAATGTTTGTTCAAAACTGTTTCTTTATCAGAGATTAAGTGTTTTTCCCAATATAAGTCAAGTAAAAGGACTGACATGTGAAAGTAACTATAACATATTGGTTTGGAGAATTGATAACTGGTAATTTGATATAAAGATATATTATTGTAAATATTGTGATATAAAGGTAGATAGAATAATAAGTTTGGTTACATTACCAACAATTTTTTCCTTCAGTATACTTAGCAAGAAAAAATATTATTTATTGATGAAATATTTTGCCGAGATAAGTGTATGAATCAAGAATGTCTCAAATAAAGTTAAGGACAGATAATTTTGTCTACAATTACCAAAAGAATAATTTCATCAGTAATAATTATGATGGATATATGATTATTAGTAGTTATTGAGGAATATATATTGATAATTACTGACAAATATACAATTATCCATAATTACTGAAAAATATAATAAATTTTCCAATAATTATGACGAAATTATGTAAGTTACCATTCTAAAAAAAATTACCTATAGAGGAATTTTTATATTATCAACTAATTTTATCAGCTAATAATACTAATTTTTCTTACAAAATAATAAACGAATAAACTTCTAAAATGCACATCTTTTATACAATTATTTATTTATTTTCATTATCCAAGGTGATATTTTGAGTATAGAAAAAAAAATCATGCCTTGGATTAAAGATTTAGTGTATCTATCTAACGTTATGAATTCGTAAATTTTAGAAAATTTTGAAAATAATATTTTCAATTATTTTATCAGTTATTCTTAAACAGTTTAACGACCTTAGCTCTTTTTCTCCTATAATATAACGTATAAAAATTTGTCATGTTGTTTTAGAAAAAAAGAAGTTGTTTTAAATTATCAAAAATTACATTTTTTCAAATATAAATTCAAATAAAACTGCACTTCAAAACATAAAATTTCTATAAACATAATATAAAAATACAAAGACAATAAGTAATTGTATAATTGCAGATAATGGATACATGCTATTATCCACTCTCACCTCATTTACATAAAGAAAAAAAATTATTCAAGTTCCGCTATTCAATTAATTAATTAAGTTATTACTATTCCTCAATCAAAAATCAAATATGTTATGTGAATAAAAAATTTAATTTCTTCTAGTTAAATAGTTATTGAATAAGAGATTATTAGAAGAAATTAAATTTTTTATTCACATAACATATTTGATTTTTGATTGAGGAATAGTAATAACTTAATTAATTAATTGAATAGCGGAACTTGAATAATTTTTTTTCTTTATGTAAATGAGGTGAGAGTGGATAATAGCATGTATCCATTATCTGCAATTATACAATTACTTATTGTCTTTGTATTTTTATATTATGTTTATAGAAATTTTATGTTTTGAAGTGCAGTTTTATTTGAATTTATATTTGAAAAAATGTAATTTTTGATAATTTAAAACAACTTCTTTTTTTCTAAAACAACATGACAAATTTTTATACGTTATATTATAGGAGAAAAAGAGCTAAGGTCGTTAAACTGTTTAAGAATAACTGATAAAATAATTGAAAATATTATTTTCAAAATTTTCTAAAATTTACGAATTCATAACGTTAGATAGATACACTAAATCTTTAATCCTAGGCATGATTTTTTTTTCTATACTCAAAATATCACCTTGGATAATGAAAATAAATAAATGATTGTATAAAATATGTGCATTTTAGAAGTTTATTCGTTTATTATTTTGTAAGAAAAATTAGTATTATTAGCTGATAAAATTAGTTGATAATATAAAAATTCCTCGATAAGTAATTTTTTTTTAGAATAGTAACTTACATAATTTCGTCATAATCATTGGCAAATTTATATATTTTTCAGTAATTAGGGATAATTGTATATTTGTCAGTAATTATCAATATATATTTCTCAATAACTACTAATAATCATATATCCATCAAATTAAGTTTTTAAATATTCCTTCGATTATTATATAAAGGATTTTGTTAATAATAATGTATTGCCACAAGATAAAATTTGAGAATTTTATATTGAAGTTTAATTAGAATATAAATTTATGTTAAGTGGATAAACGATTTGTTTGAATTAATACTCCAATGAGGATGAAAGAGTTTTGAATAACTTTATTGGTTTATTTATTATTTAATTGAGTTTAATGCTTGAATTTAGCAAAAATTTAGTGCGAAGCTAAGTTTTTTGCATGTTTGTAGCATGTAGTTAAACTTGGTGTCCGAATTGTATATGATATATAAAATGGACATAGTATAAAAAATAACTTTGAAAACTTATTCAAAAACTAAATTAAGATATTATGAAAATGATTTAGTTTGAAATTGTAAAACTTCAATAATGGAGAGTTTGATTCGTAATCCGAACTCATAATTTAATTATAACATATAATTTAATTATAAGTTGATTGTATACTTTTAAATAAAGTATGGTGATATTTTGTAACCCATGGTTATTTACTTATGTTTTTTTTAATATAGCTAGGTGATACTGTGCAATGTATAGCATAATTGTTTGGTTATTTTTTCGGTGTAAACTAATGATGTGTAGCATAACTATTTGTTTGTGTTTTTATTATAGACCAATGAATGTTATAGTGTGAAATGTAACACATTTGTTTGCTACGTTTTTTAATACAACTTAATGTTATGATTGGAAGCTTATAAATTATAGGAAAAACTAAGTATTTCCACTGTGTAAAGTGTGATTTGGGATGTCCAAATTACAGTGAAGATTAATAGTTACACTTTATAAAGCACGATATTTTAATGTTAATGTCTTTATTAATGAATCTCAATATTTACACTTCGTAAAACATGATGATTATCATTTGAATTGATTTATTGTAGTGTGATGCTTGTACTCGATGTAATTAGATCTTATGGCTAGATGTTTTTATTAGTAAAGCTTGATTTGCTCTTGACAAAATGTGATGTTTAGCTTTTGAATATTTAAACATAGTAGTTTGTTATTAAAAAAAATAATCAAAACATAATGTTAAGTAAAGATAATTAAGATGTGAGGCTAATACAAAAACAATTATATTTAAGTTTGATAAGGTTATTAGTGTCAAATTAGTTAAATAAATTATATCATGAGTGTTAGTATAAGTTTTTTTATTTCACCACTCAACATATTTTATATAACAAATATAGATAAGCACCAACTTATGTTTATGACTCAAGTAATTAATTTTTTATTAGTTCTTTTTTTTTATCTCCCCTTTGTCCTGAAATAACTTAGGTGTGGGAAGAAACTCAGTTGTAAGGGTTTAGGAGGCATCCTAAAAAAATTGAACTATTGATTTTTTTCACATATATGTGCTTATGTCCATATGGATGTGAGAGATAGACTAATAGAAAAAAATTGTACAACATGTTCACCTATAGAGATGTGGCTAGGTCCACAAAATTGTAAAAGTCATATTAGTAGAAAATTTACCCACATAAGTGTTATTGTGCATACATGAGTGTGAAAAACATGTTATTACATAAATGATATCAAATGTTTACTTATATGGGTGTGACATGTGAAAAACATATTAATATAAAAATTGTCAAACACATTAATATAAAAATTGTCAGAGGATTTTCATAAGGATGTTTGAGTTAATATGGATATTTAAACATTGATTTTTATAAGGCAAATTGAGTTATTTCACGTGAATTTGACTAATTTTTATTTGAAATTCCTTTAAAGGATAAAATTGTGATTGAAAAAGTAATATGATAGAAGAAAAATTCAAAGTTATTGTATCTATTATTAAAAAAAATGAAAAGAGATAGAAATTAACATTTATAAATAATTAATTTATATAAAGGATGATAAATAAATAATATCCACTGTAATATCCATTTAAGGAACTCGTTACAACAAAATATTTAAGAATATGAGATTTAATAAATAATATTTATGTTCTATGTTAGATTATTTTTACAGTTTGAAAACAACTTTTTCAAAGATTATTTAAAAAAAATGTGAAAGCCTCATTTATTTAAATCACAAAACACGACTTTTATCTTTAATAAGTATCCTTTAAGGAATTTAATTTGGATAAAGCGTGACTTATTATTTGGTTGTTTGTTTTGTAACTTCAAATGGATTATTCATGTTGTATCAATGAAGCAACCAACACAAAAAGAGGGAAGAAGAAACCTGAAATTGTTGTTCGATAGAAATCTCTAAGTAGGCTCCACTAAATGTGTTCATGCAACTTAAGAGACTCCGAACCACAATTATTTAAAAAAAAATTCTAAAAAGATAGTATATAAATAATAACAACAAAGTTTAAATTTCTAACCTTGTGAAAATGTCAGGTATTTGCTTTTTCAATAATGTGAAAATTTGTAGAATCGTCTACAGTGTGGAAGAGAAAACATGAAGATCTCTAGTTAAAACGGCGGTGCATATATTCAACCAAAGAATGATTGAACACAACTATTGTAACAAAAAAATTCATTTTTCTTAGAGAATTTGAAAACCCTTTTATGCATAATTGAGCGTGAAGTGGAAGCATGAAGAACTATAATTCAGTGTATGTCAGCAAGTTAAGAACTATAATTATTATGCTCTGCCATTGCAAGACAAGGCACAACCACATATGGGGTTAGTGTTTTTTCTAATGGAATCAGCTAGTTAAGAACTTTGATTATGTGTGATCCATTGTACTCTAACAGGACAAATCTGTGGACTAACATAATGGATTTGGTATGTTATTAATGGGGTTATGTGGAAAATAGAATGGAGATGGAACTAATGGTCACTTACTTGGTTGATTAAGGTGAGAAAAAGCAAAAGATTTTTGTGGGGTAAATTGGAATAAAATAACTGAGTGGGAGTGGTTGATGGAGGGGTCATTGTCCTTAAGACTTATGAACTGATGAGGTTAAGAAAATTGTTGGAGGGCCACCCAGCACTCACATATTCCAAGTCCACATAAACATATTTAAATGTGTGTGACCATAGTGTGATGACATGATATCTCAGTTCATGTCTTTTGGTTTTGGAGTTAAAATTGGAATATGTTCTGTTCCTTTTGGAGTTACATGAGGCCAACATTTATTTTGTGGCCGTGACTTTAAGTGCTAACCAAAGACTACTCTTCTAGAAAAGTGATTCCCATAAAAAAAATTAGAGATCAAATCAGATAATTATAACTCATGATTGAGGTGTATCATATCTATTCACCTAGCTAAAGGACAAAAATGTTATGGTTAAAGTTGAGATTCACAAATAATGTGGCCATGACAGATTCTAAATCCATATTAAATTATATAGCAAATTGAATCCTAAAGCCTGTTGAATTATTGAAGTACTAATTTCCACAAATGTTGAGTTTTGTAAGATTCTATATTATGCAAATCTTGGTTTCATCATCATACATGATCCATAGTATTATGCAATTACACTATATGCTTTAGAAAGGTTATCTACAAATACACTTACAACTCAAGAGTTTCAACATACTATTACTATGACATCAATTAAACGAGTGTGTTGACCAAATTTTCTTGAGGGAGAAAAATACTACAAATCATACCTATGTTGTCTGTATACTACAACTATACTTGGAAGTATCTAAGCCAATGTTCTACACCGACATGAGACACTAGTTTATGTTATTTTATGTTTGAGATGTGCAGGCTTCCATGCGTACTTGATAATTAAAACAGAGAACTGTTGTCGGCGGTTTATTGTTATTTGCACACGGTTTACCTTAATTATAATTTTTAGAAGAAAAATCCTTTCTACTTTAAGAAGTCGATTCATACAAAAAAATTGCTTCTTTTATTTATATTTTTTTTCTATGCGTAATATTGTTCAAACGAAATATCATCAATTGATCATTTCTTTTAGAATATGAACTTATAAAGTTTAAATGTGATCAATTAAAAAGTTAAAAGCGTCTTATAATTCATAGTACATTCTTTATATCGAACTGAAACTACATCTTATGACTTTTCATAGTTGTAGCTGAAAAAATTGTAGAGAAAAATTTATTTCAAAACTATTCTTCTTTTCCAACCTTGAAAAACATATATAAAAGTCATCCTTCCTATTGTTATAGAACATGGAAAAGACGAAGACAACATTGGTGCACTGGCCTTCAAGGTATTGTACTAACATAAAACCAAAAGAAAAGAGTTTTTATGTCAAGAACATTCTAGAATAAATTTCACAATAAACATATCATTCAAACCTAATCTCAAACTCAAAACTGGAACCTTCTCAGCCCCCGCAAGAATTACAGAAAATAACATAGATGAATGAAAAGTACAGCCTATATCTCCAACTGATCATATAAAGAATTTCACATCAAAAGCTGTTGCTGCCAACCAAATGTTCCATCTCATGATGAATGGATATAAGGTGAAATATGATTTCTTTTTCTTACTCTTTAACTGCGGTTGTATTTTAAAATCAATCTTTCCACATATCTGCAAACTCATCAGGCTCCAGAGGATTAGACATCTCATGCATTTTCCTCCTAGTCTTTGCTTTCACCTTCTTCGCAAACTTTCCAGCCTTCTTCTTTTTCTCCAAAGCTCGAATCTATCAGAACCAGCAACCAATGACAGATATAATTATTATTAGTAGAAAGCTTGAGAAATTCTAAGCATAAATGAAAAATATATTGATTGGTACCTGATTTGGAGATACATAGAATGGATTCTCATATAATGTTGGGCCTCCAAAACTGCCACCAAATATTTTAATTGGGTTCAAGCAAAACCGTGGACCCACCTAAACAAGTAGTTTGCACACAGATTAAATGAATGTCAGAAATTGAAAGATCAAAATATACATCAAGAACCACTTTCCAGACCTCAATCAATGTCATTTTATCAAGGCCTCCCCTTGGTAATTTGTCTGATTCATTATGATGAACAGAAATCTGCAACAGGAATCAAACCAAAATCAACACTATGATGCATTGATACTTCAATTTGTATCACAGTATCCAATACTCTAGGATAATTTACCTATAGTTATCGATGAAGTATTTAATCTATTAAACAATAATACTTTTATGATAACAATAGTTTATAATTTTTTTTATTTTGACAATGTCTAATAAATGTGATTTCAATTTGGATTCAAACATTGTAATTATATACTTTTTGGTTTTTAAGAATTTTTATACATTTTTCAATATGTATAGTATCCTTTTATTTTCAAAAAAAGTGTTTCGCTGTATCGGGTACCCATAGTATCCGATGCACGTATCATGTCCATGCATCATAGCAGACCATAACTAAATGAATAAAGTTGATCAGTAAAATGAAACATTACATGCAACATAGTTTAACCTTTGAGGTTAAGAAAAATTACCATAGCGGAACATCTTAATGCATTTACAAGTAAAATGTTTTACACTGGTAGTAGATCAAATTTAAACTCATTATAATGGTCAAGTATATCTTCAAAATTGTTGTGGTGAAGCATTCTTTACATCATATTGAAGGAACACAAAAACTAATCCTTCAAATTATAGATAGAAACTTAAGTTGATTCATCAGTAATGTTTATAAGAAACTAAAGGTTAAAAATGCTCGACCCAAACTTCACTTCAATCATTAACCTGTGGCTAAAAAAAGCAATCAACATATTTATAATCACAATGTAGAAAGGATGCCCCAAACAAAAATCTCCAGATTTTAACCTCTATATTAATGCAAAAGTTGTAACTTGTAAAGGACATTCTTCACATCTTGTGCAAATACAAACACAAACCTGGTAATTACGGAACCATATATGATCATCAGCTATTGAGAAAACAAAAACATGATCATGGAAGGGCTTAGCCTTTCTATGGTCCTTTGGCACTTCAAATATCTGAACAAAAAGAAAGAAATAGAATATGAGATATTATCAAATGCACTAGACAGACAACAGCATCAGAAATAGAGAGAACTGTACACAGAAATATATGCATTAAACAGAACCCACAGTTTACTTGATCTAAACTACGTAAAAATAGATGGACATCAGATAACATTTATTGAATTTTCTCCGATCATAAATAATAAATTGAGAAAATACTCCTAGGCAGATATATGAACACCACAATGGAAGATCCCAATTACATTAGGAAAGAGCACATGAAGCGGATCATAATTAGGCGGGAAATTCATGGTGGTGGCAACATCATGAATCAACAAACTAAGATGAAATCATCAAGCTAACCTTTACCTTACATATGAAATAGCACATATAAGAGTAATCAACTTAAGTTTAGAGATTTCCTAATCTTTCCTCGGATGAAACCAGACGGACAAAAATGAAAAAACTTGCAAGAAACCAACCACATACCTGTAACAACATCTCCTTTAACAGTTTCCAATGTGCATCTTTTTCAAAATTTGCAGAAAACGTCAAAAGAGGACGGGATCCTTTTAGGTGATTTCCCGTTAACTTCAACTCCTCCATTGTATGCACTGAAAAGCAACGGAGGAAAAAGGAAAATCAGTAAAAGTATATAAAAAAAAGGGAGAGCGAGAGAGAAACACAAAATCATAATTCACTGGGAAGAATGAGCAGTGATGCCTAGAGTATACAGACCTCAGAACATTACATGATCAGAGCAAGCAAATAAGTATTGTATTAACATTAAGACAATGATCAGATCAGAATATTACCTGCACTAACTAAAAATTTTACAGATGGGCCATTGGGGCATTTGGCCATCCAGAGATAAAGATCTTTTTGCTTCCTGCACTGAAATTAATACACAGAAAACGAGAGGAGAGGACACTAATCAGAATATAACAAGTTTACCACACTCAAACTCATGACTGCCATATCATAGTGAAATAGCATCAACACTTGTAACCAACAAACGAATTTCTCTACCTACAAGCATGCTTTAGATTTTCCAAATAGCGGAAACATGATGCAAATACTAGTCTAGCGAACAGCACAACATATCAATCCTAAATTGAAGTATCACGGCACTGAAAAACCTTGTGGCATGTAAATAAAATACCTCAAAAAATAGACACGAGGAACAGCTTTTGAGCTCAACAAGCTCGTTCAGGGTGGCGCCTTTAGTTTCCTTTGATTCAACCTTGTTATCCTTCTTGCAATGCGGCAAAAGTGACACCAAGTTCAACATCAAATGGCGGTACCTACAAATTAATGGAAAATAAATACCCCGCTCATGAATACCATAATAATATACAAAAACTAACTCACTGCACAAGGTTTCTGTGTTCTTAGACTTTGCAAATCAAGACACAAAAATAGAGTAATCCAAAATCTAAAAGAAAGAAAAAAAAAACACA
>Ga0209489_105554_pt1 | contig 21680 bp, 15 predicted proteins | sample SiratrowhiteBW_FD_187527 | JGI IMG/M metagenome (GOLD analysis project Ga0209489, IMG submission 187527) | Root nodule microbial communities of legume samples collected from California, USA - Siratro white BW (SPAdes) (version 2) | ecosystem: Host-associated > Plants > Roots > Nodule | place...
ATATTTACACAAGTTCTTCTTCAACACAGTTTACTGGTGTTCACACAGCTCCCCCATAATCTGATATCCTGTTAAAAACAATTCACAGTACACAGTGCATTAAACAGTAATAGGAATAACATGATTTATTTAACATTGGCACGAATACAAATGATTTTCATTACTGCAGTTCAAATCGTGCAATTACAAATCAGAGTGAAAACAGTAACATAAAAACATCAGCACGAATACAAATGATTTTCATTCTGGTGCTAACAAGTATGTCTCTCAATTTCGTATCAATATTCTTTTATCGACTTAGATCATATATATTTTTAATAATAGAATCATTTAGTTTCGTAATTTGCTCATCACTGTAATGAGTTTGAGAATCAAAATTATTATATTCCTTAACAATTTCTTTATTCTTGTTTTCACATATTTTTGTTTTCACATGTATCTATATTGTTATATCTTGTTCATTTAAACAACAATTTTTCTTTTTGCCCTAAATCTTTCAAAACCCTAAATCTATGGTAAATCTATAGAATGTAAGAAGTCTACCATGTTGGCCAAGAGCTTCGTTACCCCATTTCGAACAACCTTCATTTTTCGAGCGTCTCAATACGAGCTCTGTGTCAAAAAATATCGCCGTGTGAAGTTTTTTCGCCCTAAACCTTTGAAACCCTATATCTATGGTAAATCCATACAATGTAAGAACTATACCATGTTGGCCAAGAGCTTCTTTACCCCGTTTCGAACAACTTTCATTTTTCGAGCATCTTAATTCGAGCTCTCTATCAAAACTTATGGTCGTTTGATGTTTTTTCGCCCTAAATCTTTGAAACCGTAAATCAATGGTAAATCTATACAATGTAAGAACTCTACCTATTGGCCAAGAGCTTCGTTACCCCATTTCGAACAAGTTTCATTTTTCGAGCGTCTCAATCCGAGTTCTCTATCAAAAGTTATGGCCGTTTGAAGTTTTTTCGCCCTAAATCTTTGAAACCCTAAATCTATTGTAAATCTATACAATGTAAGAACTCTGCCATGTTTGCCAAGCGCTTCGTTACCCCATTTCAAACAACTTTCATTTTTGGAGCGTCTCAATCTGAGTTCTCTATCAAAAGTTATGGCCGTTTGAAATTTTTTCGCCCTAAATCTTCGAAACCCTAAATCTATGAAAATCTATAGAATGTAAGAACTCTACCATGTTGGCCAAGAGATTGGTTACCACATTTCGAACAACTTTCATTTTTGGAGCGTCTCAATACGAGCTCTGTATCAAAAAATGTCACCTAGTGAAGTTTTTTCGCCCTAAATCTTTAAAACCCTATATCTATGGCAAATCCATACAATGTAAGAACTCTACCATCTTGGTTAAGAGCTTCGTTAACCCATTTCGAACAAGTTTCACTTTTGGAGCGTCTGAATCCAAGATCTCTATCAAAAGTTATGGCCGTTTGAAGTGTTTTCGCCCTAAATCTTTGCAACCCTAAATCTATGGTAAATATATACAATGTAAGAACTCTACCATGCTAGCCAAGAGCTTTGTTACCCCATTTCGAGCAACTTTCATTTTTGGAGCGTCTCAATTCGAGCTCTGTATTAAAACTTAGGGCCGTTTATTGTTTTTCCGCCCTAAATCTTTGAAACCCTAAATCTATCATAAATCTATACAATGTAAGAACTCTACCATCTTAACCAAGAGCTTTGTTACCTTATTTCGAACAACTTTCATTTTTGATGCGTCTCAATTCGAGCTCTCTATCAAATGTTATGGTCGTTTGAAGTTTTTTCGCCCTAAATCTATGGTAAATCTATAAAATGTAAGAACTCTACCATGCTGGCCAAGAGGTTCGTTACCCCATTTCGAACAACTTTCATTTTTGGAGCATCTCAATTTGAGCTCTCCATCAAAAGTTATGGCCGTTTGAAGTTTTTTCGCCTTAAATCTTTGAAGCCCTAAATCTATTGTAAATCTATACAATGTAAGAACTCTACCATGTTTGCCAAGAGCTTCGTTATCCCATTTTGAAAAATTTTCATTTTTGGAGCGTCTCAATCCGAGCTCTCTATCAAAAGTTATGGCCTTTTAATGTTTTTCCGCCCTAAATCTTCCATACCCTAAATCTAAGATAAATCTATACAGTGTAAGAACTGTACCATGTCTGCCAAGAGCTTCGTTACTCCATTTCGAACAACTTTCAATTTTGGAGCGTCTCAATCCGAGCTCTCTATCAAAAGTGATGCCCGTTTAATGTTTTTCCACACTAAATCATCGAAAACCTAAATCTATGATAAATCTATACAATGTAAGAGCTCTATCATCTTGGCCAAGAGCTTCGTTACCACATTTCGAACAACTTTCATTTTTGGAGCGCGTCAATCCGAGCTCTCTACCAAAAGTTATGGTCGTTTCAAGTTTTTTCGTCCTAAATCTTGGAAACCCTATATCTTTGGTAAATCTATACTATGTAAGAACTCTACCATGTTGGGCAACAGCTTCGTTACCCCATTTTGAACAACATTTATTTTCGGAGCGTCTCAATCCGAGCTCTCTATCAAAAGTTATGGCCGTTTGAAGTTTTTTCGCTCTAAATCTCGAAACCCTAAATCTATAATAAATCTATACAATGTAAGAACTCTACTCTACCATCTTGGCCAAGAGCTCCGTTACCCCATTTCGAACAACTTTCATTTTTGCAGCGTCTCAGTCCGAGCTCTCTATCAAAAGTTAAGGCCTTTTGATGTTTTTTCGCTCTAAATATTTGAAACCCTAAATCTATGATAAATCTATGCAATGTAAGAACTCTACTATGTTGGCCAAGAGCGTCGTTACCCCTTTTGGAACAACTTTCATTTTTGCAGCGTCTCAATCCGAGCTCTCTATCAAAAGTTATGGCCGTTTGAAGTTTTTTCGCTCTAAATCTTCGAAACCCTAACTCTATGATAAATCTATACAATGTAAGAACTCTACCAAGTTGGCCAAGAGCTTCGTTACCCCATTTTAAACAACTTTCATTTTTGGAGCGTCTGAATCCGAACTCTCTATCAAAAGTTATGTCCGTCTGAAGTCTTTTCGCTCTAAATCTTCGAAACCCTAAATCTATGATAAATCTATATATTGTAAGAACTCTACCATGTTGGCCAAGAGGTTCGTTACCCCATTTCGAACAACTTTAATTTTTGGAGCGTCTCAATCCGAGCTCTCTATCAAAACTTATGGCCGTTTGATGTTTTTTCGCTCTAAATCCCTGAAACGCTAAATCTATGATAAATCTATACAATGTGAGAACTCTACCATCTTGGCCAAGAGCTTCGTTACGCCATTTCGAACAACTTTCATTTTTGGAGCGTCTCAATCCGAGCACTCTATCAAAAGTTATGGCCGTTTAATTTTTATTCGCCATAAATCTTCCAAACCCTAAATCTATGATAAATCTATAAAATGAAAGAACTCTACCATCTTGGCCAAGAGCTTCGTTACCCCATTTCGAACAACTTTCGTTTTTGGAGCGTCTCAATCCGAGCTCTCTATCAAAAGTTATGGCCTTTTAATGTTTTTCCGCCCCAAATGTTCGAAACCCTAAATCTATGATAAATCTATACAATGTAAGAACTCTACCATCTTGGCCAAGAGATTCGTTACCCCATTTCGAACAACTTTCTTTTTTAGAGCGTCTCAGTACGAGCTCTCTATCAAAAGTTATGGCCGTTTGAAGTTTTTTCGCCCTAAATCTTTGAAACCCTAAATCTATGGTAAATCTATACAATGTCAGAACTCTGCCATGTTGGCGAAGAGCTTCATTATCCCGTTTCGAACAACTTTCATTTTTGGAGCGTCTCAATCCGTGCTCTCTATCAAAAGTTATGCCCGTTTAATGTTTTTTCGCCCTAAATCAACGAAACTCTAAATCTATGATAAATCTATACATGGTAAGAACTCTACCATCTTGGCCAAGAGCTTCGTTATCCCATTTCGAACAACTCTGATAGTTGGAGCGTCTTAATCCGAGCTCTCTATCAAGAGTTGTAGCCGTTTGAAGTTGTTTCGCCCTAAATCTTTGAAACCCTAAATCTATGATAAATCTATACAATGTAGAAGTCTACCATCTTGGCCAAGAGCTTCGTTACCCCATTTCGAACAACTTTCATTTTCGGAGCATCTCAATCCGAGCTCTCTATCAAAAGCTTTGGCCGTTTGAGGTTTTTTCGCTCTAAATCTTCGAAACCCTAAATCTATGATAAATCTATACAATGTGCGAACTCTACCATCTTGGCCAAGAGCTTCGTTACCCCATTTCGAACAAAGTTCATTTTTGAAGCGTCTGAATCCGAGCTCTCTATCAAAACTTTTGGCCGTTTGTAGTTTTTTCGCCCTAAATCCTTGAAACCCTAAATCTATGGTAAATCCATCCAATGTCAGAACTGTACCATGTTGGCCAAAAGCTTCGTTACCTCATTTCGAACAACTTTTATTTTTGGAGAGTCTCAATCCGACCACTCTATCAAAAGTTATGCCCGTTTAATGTTTTTCCGCCCTAAATCTTCGAAACCCTAAATCTATGATAAATTTATACAATGTAAGAACTCTACCATCTTGGCCAAGAGGTTCGTTACCCCATTTTGAACAACTTTCGTTTTTGCGACGTCTCAATCCGAGTTCTCTATCAAGAGTTATGGTCGTTTGAAGTTTTTTCACCCTAAATCTTTGAAACCCTAATTCTATGATAAATCTAAACAATGTAAGAAGTCTACCATGTTGGCCAAGAGCTTCATTACCCCATTTCGAACAACTTTCATTTTTGGAGCGTCTCAATCCGAGCTCTCTATCAAAACTTATGGCCGTTTAATGTTTTTTAGCCCAAAGTCAACGAAACTCTAAATCTATGATAAATCTATACAATGTAAGAACTCTACCATCTTGGCCAAGAGCTTCGTTACCCCATTTCGAACAACTATCATATTTGGAGCGTCTCATTCCAAGCTTTCTATCAAGAGTTGTGGCAGTTTAAAGTTTTTTCGTCCTAAATCTTCGAAACCCTAACTCTATGATAAATCTATCCAATGTAGAAGTGTATCATCTTGGCCAAGAGCTTCGTTACCCCATTTGGAACAACTTTCATTTTTGGAGCGTTTCAATCCGAGCTCCCTATAAAGAGCTTTGGCCGTTTGAAGTTTTTTCGCTCTAAATCTTCGAAACCCTAAATCTATGGTAAATCTATACACTGTAAGAACTCTACCATGTTGGCCAAGAGCTTCGTTACCCCATTTCGAACAACTTTCATTCTTGAAGCGTCTTAATCCGAGCTCTCTTTCAACAGTTATGGTCGTTTAACGTTTTTCCGCCCTAAATCTTCGAAACATTAAATCTATGATAAATCTATACAGTGTAAGAACTCTACCAACTTGGCCAAGAACTACGTTACCCTATTTTGAACAACTTTCATTTTTGGAGTGTCTCAATCCGAGATCTCTCTCAAAAGTTATGGCCGTTTGAAGTTTGTCGCCCTATATCTTTGAAACCCTAAATCTATAGTAAATCTATACAATGTAAGAACTCTACCATGCTGGCCAAGAGCTTCGTTACCCCATTTCGAACAACTTTCATTTTTGGAGCGTCTCAGTACGAGCTCTCTATCAAAAGTTATGGCCGCTTGAAGTTTTTCTGCCCTAAATCTTCGAACCCCAAAATTTTGATAAATCTATACAATGTAAGAACTCTACCATGTTGGCCAAGAGCTTCGTTACCCCATTTCGAACAACTTTCATTTTTAGAGCGTCTCAATCCGAGCTCGCTATCAAAAGTTTTTGCCTTTGAAGTTTTTTCGCCCTAAATCTTTGGAACCCTAAATCTATGGTAAATATATATAATGTAAAAACTCTCCCATGTTGGCCAAGAGCTTCGTTATCCAATTTCGAACAACTTTCATTTTTGGAGCGTCTCAATCAGAGCTCTTTATCAAAAGTTGTGGTCGTTTAATGTTTTTCCGCCCTAAATCTTTGAAACCCTCAATATATGATAAATCTATACAACGTAAGAATTCTACCATCTTGGCCAAGAGCTTCGTTACCCCATTTCGAACATCCTTCATTTTTGGAGCGTCTCAATCCGAGCTCTCTATCAAAAGTTATGGGCGTTTGAAGTTCTTTCACCCTAAATCTTTGAAACCCTAAATCTATTGTAAATCTATACAATGTAAGAACTCTACCATGTTGGCCAAGAGCTTCGTTACCCCATTTCGAACAACTTTCATTTTTGGAACGTCTCAATCCGAGCTCTCTTTCAAAAGTTATGGCCGATTGAAGTTTTTTCGCTCTAAATCTTCGAAACCCTAAATCTATGAGAAATCTATACACTGTAAGAACTCTACCATGTTGGCCAAGAGCTTCGTTACCCCATTTCGAACAACTTTCATTTTTGGAGCATCTCAATCCAAGCTGTCTATCAACAGTTATGGTCGTTTAACGTTCTTCCGCCCTAAATCTTCAAAACATTAAATCTATGATAAATCTATACAGTGTAAGAACTCTACCAACTTGGCCAAGAACTACGTTACCCTATTTCTAACAACTTTCATTTTTGGAGTGTCTCAATCCGAGATCTCTATCAAAAGTTATGGTCGTTTCAAGTTTGTCGCCCTAAATCTTTGAAACCCTAAATCTATAGTAAATCTATACAATGTAAGAACTCTATCATGTTGGCCAAGAGCTTCGTTACCCCAATTTCCAAGAACTTGCATTTTTGGAGCGTCTCAATCCGAGCTCCCTATCAAAAGTAATGGTCGTTTGAAGTTTTTTCGCTCTAAATCCTCGAAACCCTAAATCTATGATAAATCTTTACAATGTTAAGAACTCTACCATCTTGGCCAAGAGCTTCGTTACCCATGTCGAACAACTTTCATTTTTGGAGCGTCTCAATCCCAACTCTCTATCAAAAGTGTTCGCCGTTTGAAGTTTTTTAGCCCTAAATCTTTGAAACCCTAAATCTATGGTAAATCCATAGAATGTAAGAACTCGACCATCTTGGCCAAGAGCTTCTTTACCCCATTTCCAACAACTTTCATTTTTGGAACGTCTCAATCCGAGCTCTCTATCAAAAGTTATGGTCGTTTGAAGTTTTTTCGCCCTAAATCTTTGCGTCCCTAAATCTATGGTAAATCCATACAATGTCAGAACTCTACCATGTTGGCCAAGAGGTTCGTTACCCCATTTCCAACAACTTTCATTTTTGGAGCGTCTCAATCCGAGCTCTCTATCAAAAGTCATGGTCGTTTGAAGTTTTTTCGCCCTAAATCTTTGCAACCCTAAATCTATGGTAAATTCATACAATGTAAGAACTCTACCTTCTTGGCCAAGAGCTTCTTTACCCCGTTTCGAACAACTTTCATTTTTCGAGCATCTTAATTCGAGCTCTCTATCAAAACTTTTGGTCGTTTGATGTTTTCTCGCCCTAAATCTGTGAAACCCTAACTCAATGGTAAATCTATACAATGTAAGAACTCTACCATGTTGGCCAAGAGCTTCGTTACCCCATTTCGAACAACTTTCATTTTTGGAACGTCTCAATCCGAGCTCTCTATCAAAAGTTATGGTCGTTTGAAGTTTTTTCGCCCTAAATCTTTGAAACCCTAAATCTATGGTAAATCCATACAATGTCAGAACTCTACCATGTTGGCCAAGAGCTTCGTTACCCCATTTCGGACAACTTTCATTTTTGGAACATCTCAATCTGAGCTCTCTATCAAAAGTTATGGCCGTTTGAGGTTTTTTCGCTATAAATATTCGAAACCCTAAATCTATGATAAATCTATACAATGTAAGAACTCTACCATGTTGGCTAAGAGCTTCGTTACCCCATTTCCAACAACTTTCATATTTGGAGCGTCGCAATCCGAGCTCTCTCTCAACAGTTATGGTCGTTTAACGTTTTTCCGCCCTAAATCTTCGAAACATTAAATCTATGATAAATGTATACAGTGTAAGAACTCTACCAACTTGGCCAAGAACTACGTTACCCTATTTCGAACAACTTTCATTTTTGGAGTGTCTCAATCCGAGATCTCTATCAAAAGTTATGGCCGTTTGAAGTTTGTCGCCCTAAGTCTTTGAAACCTTAAATCTATAGTAAATCTATACAATGTAAGAACTCTACCATGTTGGCCAAGAGCTTCGTTACCCCCATTTCCAACAATTTTCATTTTTGGAGCATCTCAATCCGAGCTCCCTATCAAAAGTAATGATCGTTTGATGTTTTTTCGCTCTAAATCCTCGAAACCCTAAATCTATGATAAATCTATACAATGTAAGAACTCTACCATCTTGGCTAAGAGCTTCGTTACCCATGTCGAACAACTTTCATTTTTTGGAGCGTCTCAATCCCAGCTCTCTATCAAAAGTGTTCGCCGTTTGAAGTTTTTTCTCCCTAAATCTTTGAAACCCTAAATATACGGTAAATCCATACAATGTAAGAACTCTACCATCTTGGCCAAGAGCTTCTTTACCCCGTTTCGAACAACTTTCATTTTTCGAGTATCATAATTCGAGCTCTCTATCAAAACTTATGATCGTTTGATGTTTTCTCGCCCTAAATCTTTGAAACCCTAAATCAATGGTAAATCTATACAATGTAAGAACTCTACCATGTTGGCCAAGAGCTTCGTTACCCCATTTCGAACAACTTTCATTTTTGGTGTGTCTCAATCCGAGCTCTCTATCAAAAGTTATGGCCGTTTGAAGTTTTTTCGCCCTAAATCTTTGCTACCCTAAATCTATGGTAAATATATACAATGTAAGAACTCTATCATGCTGGCCAAGAGCTTCATTACCCCATTTCGAACAACTTTCATTTTTGGAGCATCTCAATCCGAGCTCTCTATCAAAAGTTGTGGTCGTTTAATGTTTTTCCGCCCTAAATCTTCGAAACCCTAAATCTATGATAAATCTATACAACGTAAGAACTCTACCATCTTGGCCAAGAGCTTCGTTACCCCATTTCGAACAAGTTTCATTTTTTTAGCGTCTCAATCCGACCTCTCTATCAAAAGTTATTGCCGTTCGAAGTTTTTTCGCCCTAAATCTATGGTAAATCCATACAATGTAAGAACCCTACCATCTTAGCCAAGAGCTTCATTACCCCATTTCCAACAACCCTACACCCTAAAACCTAAACCCTCGTTTGACATTTTTAGGCCCTAAATCTTTGAAACCCTAAATCTATGGTAAATCTTTACAATCTAAGAACTCTACCATGTTGGCCAAGAGCTTCGTTACCCCATTTCGAACAACTTTCATTTTTGAAGCATCTCAATCCGAGCTCTCTATCAAAAGTTATGTCCGTTTAAACTTTTTTCGCCCTAAATCTTTGAAACCCAAAATCTATGGTAAATCTATACAATGTAAGAACTTTACCATGTTGGCCAAGAGCTTCGTTACCGTATTTTGAACAACCCTAAACCCTAAAACCTACACCCTCTTTTGACGTTTTTTCGCCCTAAATGTTTGAAACCCTAAATCTATGGTAAATCTTTACAATGTAAGAACTCTACCATGTTGGCCAAGAGCTTCGTGACCCCATTTCGAACAACTTTCATTTTTTTAGCGTCGCAATCCGAGCTCTCTATCAAAAGTTATGTCCATTTAAACTTTTTTCGCCCTAAATCTTTGAGTCCCAAAATCTATGATAAATCTATACAATGTAAGAACTCTACCATATTGGCCAAGAGCTTTGTTACCCCATTTCGAGTATCCCTAAACCCTAAAACCTAAACCCTCGTTAAACGTTTTTTCCCCTAAATGTTTGAAACCCTAAATCTATGACGAATCTTTATAATGTAAGAACTCTACCATGTTGGCCAAGAGCTTCGTTACCCCATTTCGAACAACTTTCATTTTTGGAGCGTCTCAATCCGAGCTCCCTATCAAAAGTTATGGTCGTTTGAAGTTTTCTCACCCTAAATCTATGAAAGCCCAAATCTATGGAAAATGTATACAATGTAAGAACTCTACATGTTTGCCAAGAGCTTCGTTACCCTATTTCGAACAACCCTAAACCCTAAAACCTAAACCCTCGTTTGACGTTTTTTCACCCTAAATCTTTCAAACCCTAAATCTATGGTAAATCTTTACACTGTAAGAACTCTACCATATTGCCCAAGAGCTTCGTTACCCCATTTCGAACAACTTTCATTTTTTGAGCGTCTCAATCCGACCTCTCTATCAAAAGTTATGGTCGTTTGAAGTTTTCTCACCCTAAATCTATGAAAGCCCAAATCTATGGTAAATGTATACAATGTAAGAACTCTACCATGTTTGCCAAGAGCTTCGTTACCCTATTACGAATAACCATAAACCCTAAAACCAAAACAGCTCGTTAAATGTTTTTTCGCCCTAAATGTTTGAAACCCTAAATCTATGGTGAATCTTTACAATGTAAGAACTCTACCATGTTGGCCAAGAGCTTCGTTACCCATTTCAAACAACTTTCATTTTTGGAGCGTCCCAATCCGAGCTCTCTTTCAAACGTTATGGTCGTTTGAAGTTTCTTTGCCCTAAATCTTTGAAACATTAAATCTATGGTAAATCTATACAATGTAAGAACTCTATCATGTTGGCCAAGAGCTTCGTTACCCTATTTCGAACAACCCTAAACCCTAAAACCTAAACCCTCGTTTGACGTTTTTTCGCCCTAAATCTTTGAAACCTTAAATCTATGGGAAATCTTTACAATGTTAGAACTGTACCGTGTTGGCCAAGAGCTTCGTTACCCCATCTCGAGCAACTTTCATTATTAAAGCGTCTCAATCCGAGCTCTCTATCAAAAGTTATGTCCGTTTAAAGTTTTTTCGCCTTAAATCTTTGAAACCCAAAATCTATGATAAATCAATACAATGTAAGAACTCTACCATGTTGGCCAAGAGCTTCGTTACCCCATTTCGAACAACCCTAAACCCTAAAAAGTAAACCCTCGTTTGACCTTTTTTCGCCCTAAATCTTTGAAACCCTTAATCTATGGTAAATCTTTACAATGTAAGAATTCTACCATGTTGGCCAAGAGCGCCGTTATCCCATTTTGAAAAAATTTCATTTTTGGAGCGTCTCAATCTTAGCTCTCTATCAAAAGTTATGGTCGTTTGAAGTTTTTCACCCTAAATCTTTGAAACCCTAAATCTCTGGTAAATCTATACAATGTAAGAACTCTACCATATTGTCCAAAAGCTTCGTTACCCCATTTCGAACAACCGTAAACCCTAAACCCTGAAACCTAAACCCTCGTTTGACATTTTTTCGCCCTAAATGTTTGAAACCCTAAATCTATGGTAAATCTTTGAAATGTAAGAACTCTACCATGTTCGCCAAGAGCTTCGTTACCCCATGTCGAATAATTTTCATTTTTGGAGCGTCTCAATCCGAGCTCTCTATCAAAAGTTACAAGCCTCTAACCCTAGCTTATAAGACAAGCTTCTAACCCTAGCTTCTATGACAAACTTCCCAAACCTAGCTTGCACTCCAAGGCTCTCATAAGGTGGTGACAAGGGGCATAAGGAGAGAGCTCCTTGTGGTACTTGGACTCCTTGATCAAGCCCAACATTATTATGGACCTCAAGGCCCAAACTTACATTACATGACCCAAAATACAAGGCCCAAATTTATTCTACTTGGCCCAAATACAAGGCCCAAATTATTCTAAACTATTTATACAAATTAGAGGACTTCTCCTTAATACTTTATTTTCTCCAAAGGGATTTCTTCGTGTTGGTATTTGGGCCCGAGCAGCTAATTATAAGCCCAAATAGGATGAGATGGGCCCAATCTTCTGGAAAGCTCTTAATTCTCGCTCTGGCTCTTTGTTCTCCTTATTCTATGATTAATGTCGTTGGGGCGTACTCCATCATCCCCTCCCTCTTGAAAGGGATCTGTCCTTAGATCTTATAATGTATTGCGGACAGAAGCTTTATTATTGTTGATTTATCCACAATTTTCTCCAGGATCAAACACCATCCTATAAAAACACAGAAATAGTAAAACAAACGACATTTTCTCATAACATTTAAAAATGCAAATGAAAAGAACCTGTCTTCCCAGGTTAATGTACCCTTTACCTAATGTTAAACCTGGATAGATATCTGAAGGATACTTTTATTTTTAATTTTTGAATATGTTTCTACCCTATGAGTTTGCCTAATATTTTGATATTCTTGTTTAATTTCAAGCAACTCACAAGGTTTTTCTATGAGTGAGGTTTTTGTGCCAATGTTTAGCTCAGCCCCAGACAAAGATTGTTCTACAAATATATCCTCACTAAATTTTTTTGGTGTAAGAGGAGTTTGTGTCAATATCCTTAGACAATGATTTCTCTTCAACTAACTCCTCACAAGATTTTTCTATGGAAGAGGAGTCAACATCTATTTAAGCTCCAGACAAACGTTCACTCAACTTCTCACAAGATGGTTCTAAAGAAGAGGATTTTACATCAATGTTTGGTTCAGCTCTAGACAAACATTTGTCTTGTCTTTCTTGTTCTTTCCTCTCTCGTCTTTCATTCTGCTCTTTTTCTTTTCTCTCTTTTTCCTTCTGAATCATTCTATTTATTTTTTCTTCTATAAGCTTTATCCCTTTAAGTTCACAACCTAAGTGAGCTAGATGTTTTTCTAGTCTTTTTATTCTTTCTATCTTCTTCTTCTTCTTCTTCTCCTCTTCTCTCTTACCACTCTCTTGAACTATGGCTTTGGTGGGATTTTCTCTTGGTTTTTCACTTAAAGATTTTCCCTCCCTCTCATAGTTAGTCTTGGAATAAGAGTTAGAGTAGGAACTTTGACTTGTGCCTTTTCTCAAAACTTGTTGTTCAACCTTTATACAAATTTGCACTAAGTCATGAAAATCCTTATAAGGGAAAAGTTATACTTTATCTCTTATTTCTAGACTCAATCCACTTAAAAATCTAGTCGCAGTTACATTTTCATGTTCTCTAATTCCTGCCCTCATCATATAAAATTCCATTTTCTGCCTATACTTTTCAATACTCATGTTTTTCTGATTAAGCATATCAAGTTTGTCCATGAGTTCACTATGATAGTATGAAGGAATATGTCTTCTTCTAAGGGCACTCTTAAGATCATTTCAATATGCTATGGCCGGTTCATGATGAAGAAATTTATCCCTTACTAAGGCAGTCCACCAATGCAATGCATGACCTTGGAAACTAAGAGTAGCCAGGGGAACTTTCCTTTCTTCACTCACATTAAAACACTCAAACAATTGTTCCACCTTCATTTCCCAATCCAAAAATGTATCTATATCATTAGTACCATGAAGATGGGGAAGATCTACTCTAGTTTCTTTAGCTTTTCTTTCTTTCTTGGAGTGGTGATAAGGGTCAAGCTGATAGTGATCACTTGCTCTCATGCTATTCCACTCGGGTTTTTCATCCTCACTATCAAAATAATAATATTTTTTTGATGAACTAGTTTCTGATTTATACTGGTGATCCTTCTTCTTTAAGGTCTTTAACTCTTCCGCCATAATAGCAAATTGTACATCAGTGTTTATTTTCATAATCCGAAGTTCTTCCAAATTTTTTTTTTTCAAAAATCTGATGTATTGTCCTGAGACTCATTGCCATTATGATGAAAGGAATGTCGAGACATCTCAAATTTTGTGAAGAAGTGCTCTCAAGATAAGACAAACTAGTCTAGCACACTAGGGGGTCTCCCAGGAAAGTGAGGTGTGTCACTAGGACGACTTAAGTACCAAAACTTTCCTTGCAAGAGCCTTTCCCAATGGACCTTTCCAGTCATTCTTACAATGAGTCCACTAAGTCAAAAACGAAGGCTACTCAATGCAAAGAATGAAACTAGTCTATTTGCACAATTGGAAAGAAACAAAAAAAATAAAGCTAATGCTTGAAAACTTAAAGCTAGCCGAGGCGTAAGGTGAAGTTCTTTGGCACTAAGGACCTTAGAAACACTTCACCATCTAACACATTTTGAATTATTCCACTAATGATAAAGAGTTTTGCAATTACAACTCAATTGAATACAATGAAAATTTTGCTAAAAATTAAAATTACTAAACTATGCACTCCTTGTGTTATTGCTTTTGCATCACTAGTGTATCACTCCTTTGGTGTACTTTGTTCATGAAAACTTTTCTGCAGCATTACCGAATTTCTCATTGTGAATCATTCCCCAATAGTGCTTGGAAGTTCAGCTCTTGATGTATTGGCCTCAACTCAACTAAAGTGCTTCACCAAAGTACTAATTCACCATTAGGTCACAAAATACAAAGCAATAAAAGCTAATTTGAATAGCACAACTCAAAGGATTATAAAATGACAAACTAAAAGGAATGTAATTAGAAATGACAAATAAGAAATTAAAGCTTAGAATGGAAGTTTAGCACTCAAAAGATTATCTAGGAATGGATCTAGAGTAGATTAAGAAGCAGCAAAAAGAAGACTAGAATTCATTCCTGGCAACAGTATGTGCGTGATTTATGGTAATCGGTATAGTTCTCCTTGTCTTGAAATTTTAACCACAAACTCACAACACAGTAAGGAACGTCCACTCCAAATTTCAGAAATTACAAACCAATATTGCGCTCGGACTAAATCCAACACAGTGAGCAATTTCAGTACAGTGGCAGTTTTCTAGTTCATATGCTAATTCTCTGGCAGCGTCACTTGTGCAATTTATGGTAAGCAATTTGCAATGTATTTTTGCACGAAATTTTTATCTCAACTGTTCAATACTTAAAAGAAACTCCTTCCAAAAATTTGGCTAAAAATAGCACTGGAATCCTCCTAAAAATATTAGGACCGAGAGCCTTCTGTTTCACGTTTTTTTTCTCTGTTTTTTTTTTCTCTGGCACTTCGGCCCTGGCAATCTTGATTCAAAGCATTGTTGTGCCTAATCCAGAGCAAATTTTTGCACAAAATTTTTACCACATATTCTCAACATATTGAACTTATTTCACACAAAAATTTAGCACAAAATAGTCACTAGATAAGGTGCAGTAATTTTTTTACAGAGTGCAAATCATCAACACAATAATGCAGTTTTTCCAGTTCCAAAAGTTCTCTAGCAGCAGTGTTTGAAAAATTTGTCATAGTCTGATTACTTGGAATTAGATCACCAAATTTTTACCCTACATTCCTAACATCTCAAATATATGATCACTCCAAATTTGAGGAATTAAAAGTCACTGGATTAGATGCAGTAATTCAATCACAGAGGCACAATTACACATTCTGTCAGAATTTTAAACATCAACAACATTCGGCTTTTTCAATTTATATCTTTTGTTGTATTTTGAATCTGAATGCGCCTTTTAACATCTTAACAAAGCCTCTCTCAAATTTCACTTGAAAACACATAAGAATCCAGTGGTAGTAAATCGTCCAAGTCAGTGATCAAAGATGCAAACAGTTTCATAATAGAGTCAAGAAACCTATGGATTCCAAGGAATTTTTGAACAAACTACAAGACATATGGGAGTATTATGACTCGAAGAAACTCACTAATGATCTAATAGTGAATTAAGGAACTTAAAATTGCAGAATTAAAAGGCACATAAAAGCACATTCTATGACACAATACATCTAACACATTCTGCTCATAATTTTCTGCATAAGCATTTGCACAAACACCTAATCTACAAGTGTAAACCTAAGGAGTTTATGACAATTTGGAACCATACATAACTTTGACATATAAATCATAAAATTGAAAGCTAGAACACAAATGAACAATTTGAACCGATTAAAATCAAAGAAGACACAAGAAATATCAAAAATAGTTTGTAGTACATACAAGAACACCTAAACAATGTATTTTTAGAAGGTTCAAGAAGATTGATGTGTTTTGAACTGTTTAAATTCAACTAAAGCACTTTCAATCGGAGGAAAACATTCAAGACATGCAAAAACAGTGGTATACAACACGGAAAAGCTAAAACAAAAATGAGAAGATCAAGAACTTAACTCTTGAAAACCAAAGCTCTAGATACCAAATGATGGAGGAGCTCCTAGGTGTCTTAGCTTCTTGCACAAGCTTCAATTGAAGTTGAGCATGATGAAACCTTGAAGCACCGAATAGAAGAAGTGGACGAAACTCCTCATGATGCGGAAGTCATGGAACTGCAATGAAGGAAGCGTGCAAGGAGGTTGATGGTGAAGTACATGGTGAAAGCCTTGAAGGAGGTTGGGCCAACCTTCAAGAGAGAGAGCTCCTAGCTTCAAGAGAAGAAACTCAATGTGAAACTTGAGGCAATGTGCTGAAAATTTGGCAGCATATCATTACTCAAAATCAAGCTTACAAGAGAGGCTCCTAGACCTCTTATTTATAGAAGAAAGGGTCAACTACTTAGCTTCCCATGCAAGCTATCTAGGTAGGGTATGGGAGAAGCTACGTTTAGAAACCCTAGCTTATAAGACAAGCTTTTAACCCTAGCTTATAAGAGAAGCTTCTATGACAAGCTTCCCAAACCTAGCTTGCACTCCAAGACTCTCATAAGGTGATGACAAGTGACACAAGGAGAGAGCTCCTTGTGTTACTTGGATTCCTTGATCAAGCCCAACATTATTTATGGACCTCAAGGCCCAAACTTACACTACATGGCCAAAAAATACAAGGCCCAAATTTATTCTACTTGGCCCAAATACAAGGCCCAAATTATTCTAAACTATTTATACAAATTAGAGGACTTCTCCTTAATACTCTATTTTCTCCAAAGGGATTTTTTCATATTTGTATTTGGGCCCGAGCAGCTGATTAAAAGCCCAAATAGGATGAGATGGGCCCAATCTTCTAGAAAGTTCTTAATTCTCCCTCTGACTTTTTGTCCTCTTTATTCTTTGATAATGTCGCTGGGGCGTACTCCATCACAATTTCTCTGATTTTCTACTCCAACTTCGATTTTGGATCACATGAAAGTTGTCCTATTCACCCAAGGTTACAACTAGAAGTGAATATTGTTTACAATGTGAAGCCTTTTTTCCAACACTACATAAACAAGTTTTTAAATTTCGAATTTTAATTAGATTTTTTTATGTTTTGTAATTATTGTCTTAAACAACACTAACTTTGGCAGACACTTGTTACTTGCTTTCAGAAGGTAATTTAGAAACTCACCTCGATTTTATGAAGCTCAGATACGGACACGAATATGAATACAACATGGACACAGATACGCAAATACGATATTAAATTAAAAAATTATAGGATACAGGGACACGATGATTATCTATATATATATATATTTTAATATAATTATGAATATAATTTAACATAAATTATTATATTAATAATAATTATAAAAAAATTTAAAACGTATATTATATTATAGTATTATTTTAATATTATAATATAATATTATTTAATTATAAATAAATAATTAAAAAATTTGAAAAACTAGCACGAAACTGTCATTTCTTGTTCTTTCTTCATTAGTGCCTGTCTTCTCCACTTCTCCCCTCCATCGTCATATCCTTGACTTGCAACCGATAACAAGGGTTGTGTCTGACACAAGAAGCTGCATCAGTGTCGTACATGGTTCCGTCGCGTGTCCGTATCAGCGACGCATCGGATGCGGGAAAGTGGCCATTAACTATCGTGTCTGAACTTCGTAGCCTCGATTAATGTTGAAAAAAACTGCTACGTGTTTTGTCCTCTATCTTTTCTTATTTATTGTTGTTTGTTGTCCAAAAGGGACTTTTATTTTCTACCGATAGATCTGTCTCCGAAAAACACGTTATAAAAGAGACATCTCTCTAATGCAACTTTACTACCATTTTGCTAGCCAAATCTTTTTGCAAATTTTGCATAAAAACTTTTGAAACAAATGTTGTTTTCTTTTCATATAATTTAATTTAAAACATCAAGGAAATATATTTTAAAAAGTATATATTAAAAAGAGATAACTGTACAGACTCCACTCTCATTAATAATACACTCTCTTAAATTTCAATCTAATGTTACTTTTCAGTTCTAAAATATCAACTATGTTAAACATATTAAAAAAGACATAAATATATATTAAAAAGAGATAATTTATATAATACTATAAATTAGTGAAACCTACTTTAAGATATTTATGATAGTGTTTCACAAGGTTTTATACTTATAAATCAAAATTTGGTCAGATCAATCTAGTAGCATTTTCATGGAGTATGCCTGTATGTATAGAGATTATTACAAATAGTTTTAAATTAAAACTAGATATTTCTTGATAATAATTAAATAAAATAAGATATTTTGTATTTGAATCTGGTACTTTTATTGTAAGATAACTAACTAATAATTAAATGTATAATACTAAATGCAACCAAACATAAGACAAAATAAAAAATGTTTCTATCTAATCAACTTAATTACAATTATGAAAGGAGAAGAGTGGTAATAAAGTAAATTAAAACTAAAAATATGGTCATCCGATGCATGTTTCTCACCCGAAGGCGGATTGGAGAACCAAACAGTGATGGTCTGTCTCTGTCTGTTAGGGAAGATGCATTTATCTTATTACCACCATGACTAAGTATTGTCTTCGTGTTAATACTTCTTCATTATTTGGGAACAAAATAAGTGTAACGGTAACATTGAAATAACAATTGTCACTATTGTCTGATCCCATCATGCATATACTTCAAAATTAAGATGTAGACAATTTTATAGTGAAATAATGATGATAACTGTTGTTTATTCTTCAACCAATAAATGAATCTTTATCCAGTAGAATGTGTGAAAAATATATGAAAAATATATTACAAATAAAATTGTCAAAATAATAACTGGTTCTCAAATTTATTTGTTCCTTCAATATTTGTTTCACAGTATTTTAGTACATTCAGATAATATGGATTGGAGAAGAATGGGTGGTGCATTTCATTGACGCTTCTGGAAGGTACTGGCTGTATCTACAATAATAATGACGTGTCAATTTCTAACAGTAAAATTTTATACTGAGACAAAGTGAGATGAAAATAAATGTCGGGTCATACAGTTTAACCAGTGGATGGATTTTATGTATTGATTTCCATTGTAAATTTTTAATGATACAGTATAGCAGTATTTAAAGAAAAGGAAAATTTTATTAAGAAATATTTCGATTCTAAATATATGAGTTGGAGGTTTTATTTATTTATTTATGATTTGAAAACAAATTGTAAATAAAATATTTTAGTTATTTTGGATTAAAAAATTAATTTAAATCCTATTTTTTAGAAAATGTAATTTTGTATATATAATTCAGTTCCAAAATATTAACTACGTTAAACATATAAATAAATAAATAATTTGTATATTTATTGAAGTGTTTCACAAGATTTTGAAATTATAAATTAAAATTTTATCTGTATCAATCTGATAGCATTTTCATGAAATATGGATGTATTTATAAAGAGATTAATAAAAATATCAAATATAAAATATCTTTAACACACATTTGTATAGTGCACTTGTATGTAAGAGGTGTCTCTCAAAACATAGTTACATCAAAATAGCCTTTTTCTTATTCCATATAGTTTCTTATAGTTTTAGTTTATTAGTAAATTTTATTAGTTTTAAATTAAAACTAATTATTACTTGATAATACATAAATAAATAAGGTATTTTTGTATTGCCATGTGGAACTTTAATATTTTTGCACCATAACTAATTAATAATTAATTTAGTGATAGAAACAATAGAATATGAAGAAAAGAAGTTAAGAAAATATGAAAACACCTAATTTAATCTCAATATAAAAGTTGAATTACCCATTTTCAATCTCAATTTGATGACTAGTATATGTTAAAATAATTTTTTTGAAATATTTAAATTAAATAAACAAAAATGTGGTTGTTTTTAGTGAAAGTCCAAAATCAAATAAAAAATATTTTTATGTATTTATATTTATTTAATTATGAAAATACCATAAAATAAGGTTAATTTATATAATTTAACTTAATACATATAAATATTGACATATATATTTTAAATATTTTCTTAAAAAATAATTGAACTTAAAAAATATTTGAATTTATAATTTATTTGTACTCTCAACATTTTGATAATAATTATGATTTACCCTGATCTTTGATATTATGTGACTCATTTGAATTGTTAAACTGTGTATACTATTTACCTTTATTTTTAGTAAAATGTTTTATGTTTAAATAAAAATAAAAAAGTTTAAAATTAATTAGAAAAACTATTTGTAAAATAAATTTTGATTGGAAAAACAGATAAAATCATATAAATATACTTTCTATATTTATAAATTTAGTTAAATAACCAATTTATGAAATATTCACAGTTTACTTACTTAATGTTAGTATGTCACGTAACATGAATATATTACATGAAAGATTTAAAGTTACTTAAGAAATTAAACATGAAATAAATTTTATATTATAGTACATATAATAAATACTTCTTATTTTCTCAACTGACGCTTTTAAATATTAGCTAATAATATATGTCTTAAGTTTTTTTTGTAATTTATAATTTGGTCCAACTCAACATAAAATTAACTATTTTTTTACGTTCAAAATTTAAATATAAATATACTTTTTATATAAGGATTTAAACATGTCTCAAATATCTCATTTTATGAAATTTATCTTTTATTGATAAAAAAAATATTTAAACAAAAGTAATGAAGGCTTGAGATTAAATAAAAGTTTATTCTTAAAATAAATTTTTATTGGAAAAACAATAAACTTATATGAACATCAACACCAATTTCTTCGATTTTTAACTCCAACTTCAATTTTGGTAACATAAAAGTTGTCCTATTCACCTCAGATTGCAACTAGAATCGGCATATATTATTCCAACACTCCATAGACAAGTTTTGAAATTTTAATTTTAATTAAATTCTTTAATTTTATGTAATTATTATCTTAACTAATAAGACCTTTGTCAGACACCATTACTTTCAGAAAGTAATTCAGAAACCCATCTCGATTAATGTTCAAAAGAATACTACGTGTTTTGTCCTAAGAGCAATGTTAGGTTGACACTGCTACATGGCATACCTCCAGTTGACACCGTTGACGTGGGAAAAAATATGAATATTTTATGCCAGCGTGGAAAGTGGGACATTTTCAGAATTCTAAAAGCCCGCTTCTCACTCTGCAGCGCTCTCCCGCTTCTTCGTTCGCACTCTCAGTCGCACTCTCTCACTCTGCAGCGCTCTCCGTTTCTTCGTCTCCCGCTTCTTCGTTCGTTCTCGTGCTCTCACTTTGCTCTCAAACTCTCCCTTCTCGTGGTCTCACTGTCGCTCTCAACCTCTCCGTTCTCGTGCTCTCACTCTCACTCTCTTCACTGTCTCTCTGTCGTCTGAGAAGGTTTCTCTGCGCTGTGAAGGTCTTCGCACTCTGCGTCTTAGCAAAAGGTTGGTTTTTTATTTCGTTTATGTTTGAAAAGCATATAAAGGTTGCTGTTTTAAGGGATTGTTGATGCAAAAGGATGTTTTTTTTTTGTTTGTGAAATGATTTGCGTGTAAAGTTTTGGTTTTTATTTGGTTTTTGATGGAAAATGAAGTCTTTTTGGTCGTTTAACTGTTCTGTTCTGGATCTGAAAAGGTTTTTGCGTTTAGGGTTTGATTTCTGTTTGTTGTTGAAGTAAAGTTTGTTCTTTTATGTCATTTACATGATCCTTCTTCGTTCTTGGTGGAGAAAAGAATGTTTTTTGTAAGTTTTTAGGTTTCTATTGCTTGAA
>Ga0209489_105555_pt1 | contig 21679 bp, 8 predicted proteins | sample SiratrowhiteBW_FD_187527 | JGI IMG/M metagenome (GOLD analysis project Ga0209489, IMG submission 187527) | Root nodule microbial communities of legume samples collected from California, USA - Siratro white BW (SPAdes) (version 2) | ecosystem: Host-associated > Plants > Roots > Nodule | place: USA...
TATATATATATATATATATATATATAAATCTTGTATATATATATTTATAAAAATGAGAGAAATTAAATTTTATGGGTTTTATCAAATTTTATATTACCAATAGTTTTATATAAAACAAAGTAAGTTGTTTAAAAGGTTAGGATAATTTGATACCGTCATTTTGATATTTTAACCATTTAGCAACTTGATGTGGCGGTGCCAGACAATAATAGTAATTTTTCACTAAAAAATGCTGACTGGATAAAGATATTATTATTTTATGTGATGATGTGAAAAAGTGAGATGTAAAGATAAAATTAGATTTAGGGATTGCATTGTGTCTTTGTGAATGTTACTTCCCTTTCCTTCTTCTTGTGCGGGGTCATTGATGGTGGTTTGGAGTGGTAGTTAGGTCAAGTTCTTCTAACACAGTTATGTGAGAGAAGTTATAACGTTTTGAAGCAAAATGAAAGAGACTCTCTTCTTCCCAACAAAACCCTCCCTAGTCAATGTTCGAGATTTCACCTTTCTTTTTTCCCAATAAAATTCTTTCCTTTCACGATTTCATGAGTTAATGTCTCTTCCTTCCCAACATATCCATGCTTGCACGACAACATTACAATACGACCTTTATCGGTTTCTCCCAATCTCCAAATTCATTTGAAGTACAATAAGATAATACAGTTTTATCCTTATCCATGTTGTATGGGTCCTCTTCAAGTTAAGCCAAACAATATTTTATTTTAAAATAAAAAAGAAAAATATTATGGTAGCCCAATAGGTTTTTAAGTGAATAACCTAAGTTGACTCAATAGGTTTTTACTCTACACACAAGAAGAAGAGTGACAAGAACAGATTGTGCTCTGTTTTTGGTGAAATTTCATTCTCGTGCTCCTCTCACCATTGATATCAATCTGATATTTTTAGAATTTTATTTCTCTCACTGTTTGAATACACTTTATTTACATGTTGAGTGTTTTCACTATTTTCTTATGAGTAACACTCAGATTATTTTCTAGAAGTATTTCTTTTTACTCTTTGATATTTTATAGTGAAGATTTTTTTCTAAACTAGGTCCCATGGGTTTTGTCCCTCTCATTGGGGATTTCCACCTTAAAAATTGGTGTGATCTTCTCTCTTGCATATTTATTTTTATACTCGTTGTAATTTGGATTGTTGTATATTATGTTTCTCTTGGCTTTTCAAGTGGAAAATGTTTTATGTTTTTCACGCATATAATTTGTGTGTGCAATTTTTTTGCTGTGTAACCGTGCCTTTTCCATCAAGTGGCATCAATGCTAATTTACTTATTTTTCTGGAGAATTTACTTGACTGAATGATAGAGCCTAATTACGGTAAAATGATTAGTTTGAACGGGACTAATTATCATAAATGGAGAGGAAAAATGAAAGATTTGTTATTGGTGAAAAGATTACATTTACAAGTGTTTACTACTCAGAAACCTAAAAACAAGTCTAATGAAGACTAGACTTTTGAGCATGAGATGGTTTGTGACTATATTTATCAATGGGTAGATGATAATATTTTGAATCATATTGTTAATGACACACATACGAAGACTTTGTGGGACAAGCTTGAAACTTTGTATGCTTCTAAATCAGGGAACAACAAACTATTTTTATTGAAGTAGGCTATGAATTTGAGGTACAAAGAAGGTGCGTTTATTTCTGATCACTTGAGTGAATTTCAAGGTTGTTTTGATCAATTATCTTCCATGGGTGTTAAATTTGAAAATGAAATTTTGGGACTTTGGTTGCTTAATATTCTTCATGATTAATGAGAGAATCTCCGTGTTACTTTAACTAACTCTGCTCCTAGTGGTATTGTGACAATGGATTTTGTAAAAATTGCTATTTTGAATGAAGAAATCAGGCATCAAACTTAGCAAGTTTCCTCTTCACAATCAGAGGTTTTGGTTACTGAATATAGGGGGAGATAGTAGAGACAGGAATCAAGATGAAGGTCATAGAAGCAAATCAAAGTTTAAGTGGAAAATCTTTGAGTGCAACTATTGTGGCAAGAAGGGTCATCTTCAAAAATTTTGCTATAAGTTGAAAAATGACAACGAAGACAAGCAAGAGAGGAAGAATGATGAGAATGGTAATCGTGTTTCTACCACTATTGCAAATGATCTGGTGATAGTTTATGATGAAAATCTTATTAATGTTGCCTGTGATGATTCTAGCTGGGTTATTGATAGTCGTGCCAATTTTCATGTTACTTCCAAGAAGGATTTTTTCTCATCTTATACTCCAAGTGATTTTGATGTGTTGAAGATGGATAACAATGATACTTCAAAGGTAATTGGCATTGGTATTGTTTGTTTTGAAGACCAACAACAGGACAAAGCTCATTTTGAAAAAATGTTAGGCACGCACTGACATTCATTTGCATTTGATTTCTGCTAGTGTTCTGGATGATGATGGTTATTTTAATACCTTTGGTGGTGCACAATGGAAGTTCACTAAGCATTCTTTGGTTGTGACTCATGGTATGAAATTTTCTGGTTTGTATTGGCTGAAAGCTTCTATTTTATTTAATGTTGTAAATGTTGTTGATTGTGATAACTGCATAAGAGGCTTAGTCACATTAGTGAGAAGGGGCTCAATTGTTTAGCTGAGAAGAATTTCCTCCTAGGCTTGAAAGAACCAAATTAGATAAATGTTTTCATTGTTTTGCCATTTGGAGTCCTGTTTATTTTGGGTGGTTGTTTGAGTACTCATTTGTGTTCTAGTTTTGGTGAAATTTTATCATCGTGCTCCTCTCACCATTGAATACGCTCTATTTAACTTTAACTGTTAAGCGTTTTCACTTTTTGCCTGTGAGTAGAACTGATATTATTTTTTAAAAGTACTTCTCTCTACTCTTTAATATTCTATAGTTCTCTTCTCTCTTACATATTTATTTTTTAGGTATATAATTTGTGTAATTTTTATGCTCCCTAACTATTTGCCACATTATAGTTGTCAAAGGATATGGTAATTTTTGAAGAGTTATCAAAGAATCATTTTCAAGTTTTCCTTGTTAAATTTATTCGTTAAATCATATTACCATGATTATTTATATTAAGGATTCAACAATATTAATAAGATTATCGAATAATTTATATTTTTATAGTTTAAAATTTTATATTGAATTAGTTTTATATTTTATATATTTTAGAAAAGTTATATTAAATAAATTTATATTAATATAATTTTTTTTTATGAATAATTCATGTGAAAAGATTTTTTTAATTTAACCATGAATTTTATGATACAATCAAAATATATGAAGCAGTATAGTATTCAGCAAATTGCATAATATTGACATAATTTAATCTTTCCGATTTTGTAGGATGTATGGGATAACGAAAGATAATGAAAGGTGGGAATTCCGGTAGTGGAAACAAACTTTAAGCTGGAAATTAGCAGGATAAAGGGATAGTGATTCTGAAATGGATAAGATTATTCTTTAGAATTTGATTGGAGCTAATAAGAGCCCAACCACTCCAAGATGCGACATTTGATTATGCATATTTTGAGAAGGTTGAGGAATTATCAGAAACCAAATTTGTTGTCGGTGTTTCAACTCCGGTAGATTCTAATTAATAGCCACAAAAATAAACGTGAATCTAGTACCAAAGTTGTGCATGATTTGAAATCGATAACTTAGTTATGTCCTAAACCAAAAACCAATTATTGTTTTATTGCACATATCAATAAGTAGTCTATTCTAGATGAAAACAAAGAAAAAGGTACATGTATCTAAGATAACTTTACCTTAAGAATTGATTAGTTAAGAATTGGTTAGGATAAGTCGTTCACATCCACTTCTGTACTTGCTAAATTCACAAGAAAAATACAAAGAGGAAAAGATTGGAACGGATAAATCTATTTATGGCTTATTTTAAAATATCTCGTATTTAATTTGTCAACTTTTTTTCAACATATTAGTGATATTTTACTTGACAGTTTCAGAGTTTCTTTTCCTTCTTCTTGTTTAGTTGGGACGTTTGTTTTGTTAGGATTAGTTTATGTAAAGCATATAAAAGATAAGATGTGAGTAGGAGAATTTTTGCTTTTACTCGTTTCGAATCTTATTTGCAATTTCAGGAATAGTATCCAACCCCTAATTTATAACTATCAATAATATATAATATATAATGTAATAATCCAAAAATTTATAATTAATTATACTAGTTAAGAATATAAAATATGTTTAAAATTTAAACTTCAAAATAATAGTGAGAATGTAAAGTTTTCAGTATTATGATATTTCTATGTTTCTATATGCAGAATCATTTACTCTTATATTAAATATGATTACGACATATAATAATTATTAATATTAATACTATTGCTATTCACATTATATATAATTACTTAATTAAAAACATCCATATCTCAAGATAAAATTCACAAATTCTCACAATAGAAAATAAATACAAAAAATTACCCTTTAATAACTTTTATCTAATAATACACGAATTATTAATTCCATCTAAATTATTCAAAATGATTTGTCAAACTCAATGTTTCGAGTAACTTATATCAAATATGTTTTAATAAAAAGAAACACCTCACCCATCAAAACATTACTAAAAAATACTAACATTAGTTTCTTATATCTATATGAGTACTTGCATGTATTATAAAAACTCTTAGATACAAAAATTTCCTTCTTAATTTATGATTAGATTATAAGTGAACTCGAGATATCTCATTTTCTTAGTTTTGTATCTAATATCAAGTAATATCATTTTAAATATTTCTCATCATATATCTATTAAAATAGCATAACATCATATTAAGTATTTATATACAACTGTTAAAAATGGACTTTAAGTCTAAGTTCTGCCCATCTCAAAGCTTTTTGTGATAGTGATTGGAGTCACCTGTAATGATTCAAGACAATTAGTGACTGGTTTAAGTGTGTATCTTGGAAATTCCCTTATATCCTGGAAATCAAAGAAGCAAGGAACAATATCAAAGAGTTCCTGTAAAGTTGAATACAGGGCAATGGCTACTGTTACCTGTGAAATTCAATGACTACTCTATGTTCTTCAAGATTTGAAAGTTCCTTTTGAGCAATCATCTCTTCTATATTGCGACAATGATTCAGCAAGATATATTGCAACAAATCCAGTGTTTCATGAGCACACCAAACATATAGAAATAGACTGTCACATTGTTAGAGAAAAATTGAAGAATGGTCTCATCCATTTGCTTCCCATTTCCAATACAGAGCAACTAGCATACATTTATATCAAAGCCTTAGGTCCTCAGTCTTTCAAGAATATTTGTTCCAAGCTGGGTCTGATCAATATTTGTTCTCCAGGGGTTCAAAGGATATGGATACAAGACTTCTAGAAGGAAACTAATATCAAATGATGTGATTTTGTCTTTATGATAGAATCAAATTACCATTAATTTTGTTTATTTGTTTTTATGACATTATCAAATTCTAATCATTTTATTTTGTTTTCTTTATTTAGTTATACCTAGGATGAGTACAGTACTTATACCTATAATGAGTACAATACTTGTATATATTCAGTTCTCTATCTACTTTTGATCAAATAACAGAGAGAATATTTTCATTCTCATATCCTAGGTTCATCTTTGTTCATTTCTTTATTTTTCATAATACTCTTAGATACAAAAATTTCCTTTAATTTCACATAAATATCTTAATTTATGATTAGATTATAAGTGAACTCAAGATATCTCATTGTCTTAGTTTTGTATCTAATATCACATATTATCATTCTAAATATCTCTCATCATATATCCATTAAAATATCATAATATCATATTAAGTATTTATATACAACTATTAGAAGGGGACTTTAAATCTAACTCAACCTTACAAAATCGGCTAGCGTGAAACTTATGTAAAGGTGATTCCATAACGGTCTGATACTCTCAACAACCTTACTAGGATAGACTTTGATATCATATCAAGAAGTGGACTTTAAGCCTCAACCTTACAAAACAAACTAGCTTGTAAGGTGATGTTTGCACCCACTTATAAACTATTAAAAAATCTCGTCTCTAGTCAACTAAGATCTCCAACAATAACATATACTATTTTGTACATTATACACTAAGTATCTATACCACATACATTATTATGTAATTTATTTGTATTATTATTATGATTATTTTAATTTATTTTTAATAATATTTGTTACTATTTTATCTTTTATTTTTATATTACATAATCAGTTGTATTATAAAATAATCGATTATATAAATATATAATTAATTATCTACCGTTATACCCAACATATCATCTCCCCAGTATATGAAAAAAAATAAGGTTGTATAGTTTCCTCTTTCTCTTAAGTGCTCTTTTCTCTCTTTTCTCCGCACAATTGCGAGGTAGTGTTATATATTCTTTATCGTAAATTCGTGCTTCCAAATTTGTGTATATCTACTAAAATAAATCACTTTTCGTCGGCGTCTTTGCGTCCTTATCAAAAGTACTCACTCTTCTAAATATTCCTACTTCTTTTTTTTTTCATATTCACCAATACAAAGTAAATCTAATGTACGCACAATATTCTTACAAATTTTAAAAACCAAGATACATTATTTGTATACGTGCTAATTTTACAACAGTTTTTTGACCACAAAGAAGACCCTCTTGGGCAAAAATATCACTTCTTTGCACTGCACTTCCATTTGCTATTTGGACACCCCTTCACTTCACCTCATTAGGGAAATGATGATGTATGATAAAAAAGTGTAAAATAAATTAAAACCAGATGGTTTTTTTTAACTTTTCTGACACATCCTTCCTTTACTATTAATATATTTATAAAAATATGTTAAAATTAAGATTTCTTATGGTAAAATTGTAAAAATAAATTGATGATAAAATTTGAACAATAATGATAATTAAGTAATAAATGTTTCAATACAGACTTTAAATACTTAATATTATTGCTTTGTGTATTATAAGTAGAGAACAATTTAAGTATGGAGAGTTGGGTTTAGAGTCATCTTAAAGATAGAACATACATAAACCAACTAAATTTATCATTTTATAAAAGAAATTGATAAATATGATTATCGAAATTAAATACAAACTTATGTCATTAATAAAATTTACTATTATAGACTTATAAAAGAAATTGATAAATATGATTATCCAGATTAAACACAAACTTATGTCATTAATAAAATTTACCATCATAGGCTTATCAATAGGTCCAATGAACATAGACACACTCCATAAATATTATTATTGTATTTCTAACCTTTCTTCTTTAATCAAGATGAACTTAATCATCTTAATAGTACCCTCCAATCTACATCCAAACGAATAAAATTAAGAACTATATAAATTGTTGGGATTTGATCTTTGAGGGCTTTATTAGATTCTTAAAATTAATCACAAAAAAAAAGATAGTTGATTTTATAAGGTTCTTTACAAAAATAAATGAAAATTTGAAATTAAATTTGTAGCTACCAAATTATTGAATAGTGCGTTGTGGGCAGTTGTGGCCAGGTTGGAGCAATGAGTGGGTCCGACGTCAATGGAAGCTGTTCGTGATCAATCGACTTCTCTAAGCTGTCCACGCCGTACAGATTAACACGTAAATAGATCAAACAATTATGAATTAATGGCTGACCTCGCCTCAACTACACCACCTTCTATCTTCACAAACCACATTTAAAGACCTCATAAGTAACACTGTTAGGCCTGTCACCACTAATGAACAATTAAAATCACACCAAACTTATTTATCAACCTATAATCAATTCTTAAATGTTCACGTCTTGTAATAAGTTATTTTAGATTAATGTAACACCGTTTTCTTCGCAAGTTAAGGATTAGTTTCTGTATTCTACCTTTTTTAATAGATACCTTTTTATATACATAAATCTGAAAATCTAATATCTGATCATAAAATTATATATCATGTTACATTAAATAAAATGAATCCTTTTGTTTTGAAATTGAGTTAGATTTTGAACCTTTTATTGTTCATAATTGAGTGTACGATTGTGAGTTAGTTAAGAAAATTGAAACAGTACTTGCATTTTTAAAATAATAAAATATTTTATTTTTCTTTATGTCTTGAAATACGAAGATATGAATTGAAATTTTTGAAAAGCACATTTGCAACCTGACAGTTTGATAAAACCTGAAGAAGGAAAGTACATCAAATAATGTAAAGATGTGTAGCTACAATAAACGTCTGAAGACAGAAGAATAGTGTCTTCAAAGACTGGTACCGTCGGGTCGTAAGAACTAAAATTCCTAATATTATAGATCTTTTCAGGACATATATTATGCCTAATTATAGAAGAAAAAAAAAATGTATCTCTTTATGGTGAAGTTTGACTTTCTTTTTGCTCTTTCTCCCCTGGTACTATGGATGTTTTTATTGTGTTTTTACCTTCTTTTCGTTTTTATTTACATACAATCAAGTTTCTTCTGTTTTAACAATTAGAAAAAAAAAATTGACTATCTGATTTATTTTACATTCAACGTAAATTCTCAAATTCCATTTTTACTCAAATCGTTTATAAAATAATTTTATTAAATCTCTTTTTTAAGTTTGTCTGCTAAAACATCAAAGTTTAAGACATAGAAAAAACATCAAATTTTACCTAAAATTGAAAAAACACCGTACTTGCTATTTAATCCTAATCTCACATCCTACCTAACCTTTCGATTTCAAATGTAAAAGAACGCGTATAGCATAAATAAGAAGAATTATAAATGTAATTAAACTAAAATTATTTATAAAGATAAGAAATACACTTAAAAAAAAGTAAATTTTAAGTTTAACTCATATTACAACATTATCTTAGAAGATAACGTTTGGTATAAACAAAAAGTTCAATAATAATGTTATTTTTGTTAAAAGATTTTGCATGGTTAACCATCTAAAAATCATAGTTACTATGATTTATTCAACTAACATTTAACCTTTTTTATCAACACTGTTTAACATGTAAGGAATTAATTAGTATCATAAATTTTTTACTGAAACCATAATCAAAATTTACTCATTTTATAAAGAATAAAAAACATATTTAAAATTAATTTATATAATTGTAAATTAGTTTCAAACAAGTCTAAACTTAATTTATATAACATTGTAAATTAGTTTCAAACAAGTTCTAAAGTGTATCTTATTTGGATGCAAATTTTCTCTTTTTTTTAAAAAAAAAAATTATTCATATATATTTTTTCAAATTTATAAAATAATAGATGTGTAATTGATTTTAAATTTAGCGACCGAAAATATCATTTGGTTATATATGATGTGTGTAGGTTTTATTTTATGCTGAAAAAAAATTATAAATACAATTTTAATTAAAAAAATCCTTCATAATTGTCAAAATTAAACCTGTCATTGATTTGGTTGAAGTGTTCGACCGCAAGGATAGCAGTAATTAACACAAATAAATGAACTAATAAAAATAAATAAAAGTCGTACTTCGTGACTTCTGTTCGTTGTTAAAGGGGATTTAATTGCAGAAGTTTGTATATAGTTGACAGATGTACATCTCAAAGTTGCAATGTAATATGGTTTTACACTTCAATAAAAATATCAAAATTACTGGAAAATAAATATGTCCTTTTTATGTGTGACAAAAAATTAATTATCGAATCTATATACATAAATAAATACAATCTCTTGAAAATATCAATCCTCTACTCAAATTTCAGAATCTCGAAAAAAAAATCTTTTACCTCTTGCATCCAACAAATTAAGATGTATGGACCATTTTTTAGATACAATATAAAATATATAAAAATGAATAACATTAATTGAGATTATAAATAACATATTCATAATCAATTAATTAAAGGAATAACAATTTTAAAAGTTACATATCTCGAAATTTTCTAAGAGAAAAAGAAAGCTTTAATTATGTTTAGTTAAGAACAAATACTTATGTTTAGTTAATCAATCTTCTTTTTTTAACATATAGAGCTATTAATTTTTAGGAAACTTAACACAAACGATGAAATATTATTATATAAGAAGTAAAACTAATTAATCGTGAGGAAGAAACATTTGAAAGATTTTAAACAATGAAAACCTAATCATACCATAAAAAAAATGATATCACCTTTAATGTAAGACTTAGATTTATATTTGGATAACTAACACATTATGTATGTTTTTTTTTAATATCGTTGAAATCAAGATAAGTTGGAAGATAGGGGAAGTATAAGAAGAAAGAAAATAGATTAATGTTCTTAGCAATTGGTAATGTCCATCCACACATTAATACATTAATGGTGTTGATTGAATTGATCATATAGACATGTATGATATGCACACGGTGAGAGAGTGATTTAGGCGGAGAGGATTAAGAACAGAAACTGTTGGGTAGGGCCTAATGAGGGCAAGCCATGAGCTGTAAGGAAAGCTAACTCCTCTTAGTTCCCTTCCATTCCCTACCTTTGCTTTCCCATATAAATATCACACTCCCTCCATCTTCCATTTCACAACAAATATTTTCTTCCATGGCCACCTTTTACCATTTCACAAATGCTCGTGTCCTTTTCCTATGGCTTCTACTATCAGCTGGGAGTGTTTGGGCTCGACCAGCCACTTTTCTTCAGGACTTTCGTGTCACGTGGGCTGACTCCCACATCACGCAAATTCAACAAGGCAGAGCAATCCAACTCAGACTTGACCAAAACTCTGGTACTACCATAAAAACTACTCTTTTCTGTGCTTTAAACAATTGTAAACTATCTATAGTTCTATACCACATTAAAAGTATGATAATAATTAATACCTTTTTTTTGAACAGGATGTGGGTTTGCTTCCAAGGTGAAGTACATGTTTGGGCGTGTTAGCATGAAGATCAAACTCGTCCCGGGAGACTCTGCTGGCACAGTCACTGCATTTTATGTGAGTGAACATTTTATATACTTGGAAAACTCTAATACTAAAAAATTAAACACTGACATATATAATAATATGCATGTTATGGTTTGTGGTAGTTGAACTCTGACACGGACAATGTTCGCGACGAGCTTGATTTCGAGTTCTTGGGGAACCGTACTGGACAGCCTTACACGGTTCAAACAAACGTCTACGCTCACGGAAAGGGTGACAGAGAACAGAGGGTTAACCTCTGGTTTGACCCTTCCGCCGACTTCCACACTTACTCAATTCTCTGGAACCACCGCCATATTGTGTAAGTATATGATAACTAAACTCAACTTATTAAATACATTGAAAACAGCAATGGCGAATTTGTTATGTTACGTGCAGATTCTACGTGGATGATTTTCCGATCAGAGTGTACAAGAACAACGAGCGGAGGGGGGTTCCGTACCCAAGGATGCAGGCGATGGGAGTGTATTCGACACTGTGGGAAGCAGATAACTGGGCCACAAGGGGTGGTTTGGAGAAAATCGATTGGAGCAAAGCACCGTTCTACGCTTACTACAAAGACTTTGACATTGAAGGGTGTGCAGTGCCAGGACCAGCGAACTGTGCCTCGAACCCGAGAAACTGGTGGGAGGGGGCTGCATATCAGGCTCTTAACGCCATGGAAGCCAGAAGGTACAGGTGGGTTCGTATGAACCATGTCATCTATGATTACTGTAGAGATAAGTCAAGGTACCCACTCACCCCACCAGAGTGCCTTGCTGGCATTTAATTCAGTGGCTCACATTTCCCAACATTCCTGTTTCATATATACGTACGTCTTATGTTTCTCACTTTATTTTACGTTGTTTTTCTTCTGTTGTTCTATACACATTGTTCACATACCAAATTATTCTTGGGTGTTCCAATCCCACGAGGCATGGCTTCGGTCCAAACCTCCTCTGGTCCTCTTCCTTTGTATTTTAGTGCGCGCATATTGTTTGTGATGTAAAGCTTTGTACCCATTTCTGTCACGGTGAAATGAAACTTCTTGTTATTATTTTTTTATATTTTTGCTGCCAGCTAGTCTCTATTTATGTGGAATAAACTCTTGCTCTGTTTCTGGATAAGCAAAAGGACAAGAAAAGTGGTGGGTCCTAGAGACTGCATTAGCATGCTTTTATTGCCTCTTAGATATGTCGCCAGTTCTTTTATAATTTATTAATCCGAGTCATAACATCCCTTTAAACACTTGTCCGCTGATAAAGTCTTTCTTATCCAATTTGTTAAGAGGTTGGCACTTATCTTTGGGTTTCCCTTTTATTAGTGTTATGGTATCATATTCACTCCCTTCTCTATCTCAAATTATAGTATTAGATTACAATCCTATATTTTTTTTACGTTGTTTATACTGAGAATTTCCAACTCTGAGTGAAACTATATAATTAAGGATAGTTTGATAACCATTAGAGTGATCGGATAAGTTATTACGATAGATTTTGATTAAGATTTTAAACATGAAATGTATATACACTCAAATTTCGCATCACACAGCCCCTTCATTGTCTCTTGTTTTTCCATTTGCTACATCACAAGTGCCCACACTGTTTCACCACCGTAATTATACACGTCCCAAAACTCTGCCAAATATTAAGGAAAACAAGAAACAAAAAAGGGTACATAGACAATTATCAACATAAAACGCAGAATAAGAAGTTAGTTCCAAAACGAAGAAAGCACTTATTAGTTTCATATACACTTATATGTAAATATTATTTTTTATAGTTGTCACGTATCTCTTCTGTTTTAGTGTTAAGTTTGTGTGTCCTAAATTAGCTTTCACTTAGAAACTCCTTTTTGGAAAGTTATGCCAAAGTAATGTTTTTTCAAAATCTTAACTTTAAACTTTTTATATTTATTTCGCTTTGTGTTTATAATATTTACTAAATATTATTTTTATACTCTTTATTGAAAATAATATTTTTAATCTATTTTTCATCCATAAGACAGGATATCTTAGCCATTTTTATAAATTAAGAATGTTGTTATTTTTATTTGTTGTTAACAAGATATTAATAATCTTATAATAAATATATTTTATCTTGCTGTTATTAAGAGATTTTTACATTATAGTTTTAATTAACTATTATATTATTTATAAATTTGATTTGAGTATTCAATCATTATACTTAAAGATATTGATAAACAAAAAAGTTATTCCAATTTTTTATTATGTTAAATTTTCTATTTTAATCATTTCGCTATCTACACTATTTATTCGATTATTTTTAGCAGTATAACATGATGTCTACTTATAAATATGTAATGTTTACTTTATTTTAAGTTTGATCATGTGTTTGTGTGCGTGGAACTAAAATATATAATTTCAAGAGTTTAAAAATTATTAAAAACTAAATTATTAAAAACTAAATTATAAATAATATAATTTATTTTTATCAAATAAAATTAGTTTGGTATAAAAAATTTAATAATTTTTATTTTTAACTACTTTATCGTATAAATTTTATCAAACACTTAAGCTAGTTTGACAACTTTTAGTTATTTTTGTCAAGCATGGTGTAAATAAGTTCAAATTAAGTTTTAAAGTATTTTCTAAAGATATTAATAAATAATTTTTATGATAAATTGATTATAAATATCTAATTTATTTAAAATTATACATAATAAGTTTGTTTATGTATTATCTTAATATATGAATAAAAAAATTGGAACACGTGCATAATATTATGTTTATTTTGCTCAAAATACTCATTAAATGTTATGCCACTTATGGAGTTAATTAGAAAAATCTTACTTCCAGGAACTATTATATATTGTTATCTTCTGATTTGGGCTAACACTGACTGCAAAGTTTGTTGTGTCTTTTCTTCAAAATGTAATTGCGTTGCCTTCGACCCATTTGGAAACAAACAGAATAGTATAGGACAACTCTATTTACTAAATATTTCTATTTGAGACTAATTTTTGAAACATTATTTAAGAACAATTAGATTTTTTATATTTTTATTTTAAGATATATTTCGTACATATAAAAACTAATATTAGGAAGTGTAAATTAGTTTTTCTTACGATCTGCTTACAGTGTACCATTAGAACTGGGCTCTACCAACTTCATTCTCTTCTCTGTTCTTTTTTTCTTTGTGTGTTGCTTTTTTCGTTTTATGTGTTCTGTTATTTCTGGGCTCCGATCATTTGTACATCGTCATGTTCTGTTTTGTTAGGAAGCATTGCATGTTTTTGGTGTTTACTCATATTAGGCTTGGCCCATCTGTTTTCATCTATTTGGGTTTGACAAAGGACTATTATAAAATGGAAATCTGGATGGTGAGTTCTAATAAAATAAACAAATAATTAAAAATAATTTTCTATGTATATGTACAAATATTTGTTTTTTTAAATTGAGTACAGGAAAATAATAAATATAGAAATACTAGTGAAGTAAATTATTAAAATCATATATTTGTAATCTAGTTAAAAATATAAATATAAAAAGTCAATAAAAAAAATTATTGCATGTACGTGGACCATTGTAGTAATCTTCAATTTTTTATGGAACACAAGTTTCCACGACTTGGCATATTTAAATTCTTCCTTATTTAACATTACGCATTACAAATAACATTTGTTTGGATGGTTATTATTATATTATATTATTATTATTATTATAATTTATTTTTACAAGGTCACGATAACTTTAATAATACCGTATTTTCTTCACTGATTGGGTTTTATTCTTAGAAGTGTTCAAATTTCGATAACTCGATTTTAAGGATCTCCGTCTTAATGGTTATTAAGTTTAAAGTGACTATTTCAAAATATCATCATAATCCAAAGCAAATTTAACATATAGAAATTCAATTTCATGGCTAACAATCAAAATTTTCTTTTTAGCTAAATATCAAGAGACCATAGGCTTTCATATTCTCAATTATATGACACAAATAGTTTAATCGTACATTTGAACCACTTCTAAATCTTCAAAAGTATCTTACTAACAACTTAAAATATAAAACAAATTTAGGGCAATTTCAACTAATCTTAAATGAGTTATTTTCAAGTCAAGATTCAACTCTATTCCAAAATCCAAATGAATTAAAATAAGTAAAATCATCAACTCCACTTACCTCTATTCATATGTTCTTATACGAATGAATCAAAGACTAAAAAAAGTTAAGAAAAATCCTAACTTATCCTTAGAAAATAGGAAACCTTCACACACACAAAAAATATATCACTATAAACTAACTATAAAAATTAATTTAATCAATTTAGGTCAAAACAACATACATACATATACACAGTTAGGAAAAAGAGAAAATTATATATATGAGAGCGAAAAATTTACTAAAAATATAATTTGATTGAGTTAGATGATCTTAAATTCTGTTGTTTTCTAAATTATGATTTTTTTTATTGACAAAAAATATTTATTCTATTGTCTTTTGTGTTTTTTTATTAAAAAATATATATAAGAAATATTCCCCAAACTTTAAAAGAAAATGTAGAGAAAATGTGAAAGAAAAATATTTAAAGAAATAGTTAGATTATAGAATGAATTATTAAATTTTTAACGTTATAATTTACATACGAAATATAACTTAAAATGTTAATATTTTTTCTTAAATCATTCCTTCTACGATAAAAGCTTGTTACTTTGTGAAATTTTTAAGAGACTAAAATCACAAATTATTGTTTATGTTAAAACACAATTAAATAAGATATGAAATTGACGATACCAAAATCATCATTCATCATACCATGAAGACATTAGAGTAATAACGATACCGATACGCTAAATATTTGTAATCTTATTTGGGGCATGCATGACACGTGACACGTGACTCGTGACCGTTACATTTCCTCAAATCTCTGCGACATTGGAGACCAAACTTGAGGGAGTTGTGTGCATGCGTGTTTGTTTATCTACCTAAATTGGTGACTACTTGGACTCTAAGCTTGAATGCAAGGACAGCGATTTTTTATTTTTATTTTTTATTTGAATGGAATTATTGAGCAATCTCTTCGTGTTGTGCCATTAGAACGTTCATACATGTGTGCACCCATAACATGGCACGCAACGTTGCTATAGTTGCCATCTGGAGAAGCTGAATTTGATCCCATTTACTTTCTCCAAGACACTTGGACTGCACCTTCTGCTATTAGCCCAACAACAAACACTACTTTTCATTCTTCGCACACTTAATTTCCACACTGTTGAATCGACAAATCTGAAAGCGAATTTAAACAAAATTAACTTGTTTAGTTCCTTTCATCAATTCACTGTGCGCCATATGCCCCATTCCTTCCTCTTATAGGATTTAATCTCCTTCCCTACTCATTATTGCAAGCATCTTTTATTGGCAAATACTACAAACAAAACACTACAACTGATTACTGCATATATATATTTTTTTTGTTTTAATTGTTTGATGAGAGATTCAAACGCAGATTTCTTTTGACGCGGCAAAACTTTCTGTACCCTCATTTTGTTGTGCATTATTTGTTTTGTCTACTTACAATGATGTGTTTTAAAAAAAATTGGACATAATCATCGGTCTTTTATCGTTTGTGCTGGGGATAAAATTTCATTGCGTAATTTGAGAGTTAAAGATTCATATTTTAAAGTACCATCTTTAAGTTGTTTTTGCTCACAACTTGGATTGTTTTAAAAATAAAGTACAATATTCTTTTATTTGTTCTGAGAGACTAACGGGTCAGTCAAGTGAATCTAACCTACTTTACATTCTCCAATAATTCTTCATCTCTTAACACACCAATATAATCATTTCTTAGTATTTAATGTTTTAGTAAACGACTAAATGAGAATAATAAAAATTTAATTTATCAAAGGCATGAAATATAAACTAATCCTAATTTCAAGAGCCGAGTACATGTTTTCAATGTGTCTGGTGGGCATGAGAAGTGCAAAATAAACGAGGGATAATTAATAATAGATTTGAATAAATACAAGATACATTTAGTTATTACCTACCTTTTCTTTGTTCTTTCCCTTTTCATTTGACTTTTTTTTTTCGAAGTAAATAAAACCGTAAAATTCAGTTGCAACTTCTTTTTCTATTTTTTAAATATTTTTTTCTGAAGTAGAGCTTCCCTGTTTTGTTGTTCAATTATTCTATTTTATCTGTTATACGTTAAGATGGGTGAACTTTTTCATGTAAACCCAGGAGATAAAGATAAATAACGCAAGAGGCGAATTTGGGTTTCTTATTCGGTTATTTTTAACATAATTAACTATGTATTTTCCTCTATAGTTTGTCATCACCATATTAATCAGTAAGATATACCTTAATGGGAACCTTTTTCTACACTATACGAAATTGTAGCAAAGTAGATTTATTTTGTCTTTGCATGCGTAAAAGAAAAGAGAAGTATTGGTGTAATCGATTTTGTTACATCATGAATTTAGCATAATTAAAGTAATAGGTGTGGTGGTTGAGTTGAGGAAAACATTGATGATATAATTAATGGATGATGTTTTGTAAGTAAGGTAATGTGACAATTACTCCACGTTTGAGATGGGTATTTAATTTGTATTTAAGAAATGGGTGAAGTTGCAATTGCAAAGCATAAAGTATAGGGATGTAATTAATCCGATGATTGAGTTGAGTGTTTAGAAAGGAAATTTATTATATTGGGAAGTGAGTTAAGATGATTAGAGGAGAGGCATAGTGCTTTCCACCAATGATGACAAAATAATAAAACCAAGGATTATGGTTGAAATGAATACCATTTAAAGGCCGACAAAGAAGCCAGCATAAGACATATGTCTTTGGCTTATCTAGGAGTATTACGTGTGCGCACACGTATTATACAAAACACAAAATCATACCATCACAGGACCTCAACTAAACTTCCAAGACTTTTCCACACAGGTGTTGTGATTCTGAATCCATCTTTTGTTGCTCCTTTTTACTTTTCAAATATGGATGGACTTCCTATCATACATGCATCTTTCGCTTTCCATTCCCTTTTTCTTTTTATCTCACATTAAACTCCTCAATTTTTTCATATTTGTTACAAATTTTCAGTTTGCTTCCTATCAATAAATGTCTATTAGATGCTTCTTTGTTTTTTTTTTTTATTTCATTCCTTATTTAGTTAGTGTTATAGTCAATAGATATGATCATTTCTTTTACTAGTATACTTATTCTTGTGTTTTTTTTCTAGTTTTTTATTTATGATCAAATATTTCTCTTCAACTTATAATTTATAATTTGTTTGTTAAAATTAAGGGTTGTATTCCTAATTTTTTATCTTATATTATTGTTTATCATCTTAATTAATTATTAGTTACACGTATAATTTATTATATTATCCAATGGATTTGTTTTAAATTATATGTTTATTTAGATTTGATTATGAGAAAATTCATTTATCTACTCCGCGATAAATATTTTCTAACTTATTTGTTCATGGTTATATATTTTCCTAATTAGCTTTAAGTGATAAAAATTGTCTAAATTAATTCAGTATCTTACTTATTACTACACAACTTCCTAAATTTTGAGCAATAAGACTTTCTTAAATCAGGTTGACATTTTACTTACCACTACACAATACAAATAAGATTAGCATTCTACCTATCACTATACAAATCCTCCCAAGTTTGAACAGTAAGATTTGCCTAAATTAGGCAGCATCCTACCTATCACTACATAATCTCCCAAGTTTAAGCAATAAGACTTTCCTGAATCAGGTCAGCATCCTACCTGTTACAACATAACCTCCTAAATCTTGAGCAACAAGACTTGCCTAAACCAAGTCAGCATACTACCAAATATATTTTGCTTAAGGTAGATCAGATACCTACATATCATTTTACTTTGCGATATAATTTATTGTTGTCTGTTTTCTTGACTTGTCAGCATAATTATCTTCCCGTGTCTTTCCCTAATTTGATTTTCATTTGAAATATCTTACGTTTTTTCAGACACTTCGTATATTTTATTTTTTTCATTTTAGCCTCTCTCAAGATAGTTAAAATCAAAATTTTAATTGTAAATTCGTACTATATTATGATAACTCTTAATATTAAGAATGTTAACTCTTGATACTACCAAGAAAAAGTTAGGGTGGCACAAATATTTATCCAAAAAACCACCTATAATAATTATTTTTATCATATTTATTGATTATTTATAATTTTATTGTCACAATAATATATTTTTTAACAAATAAATAAACTTTGTGACTTTTCTTAATTAGAATAAAGTAATTAAAGTAATTATATTTAAACAAATTAATATTCAGGTGAAAGGAATAAACATGAATCACTGAGAGGAAAAAATATTTATTTTGAAATTTGAGAACAAAACTATTCCCATAACAAAAACTCTTTCTTATTGGAATGTTAATTATTTGCAATAATGATAGAATACTAAATGACGTGAGCACCAATTGATATTAGTGAAACTTGTGTAAAAGAAACAAAAGACAATCACGATGGAGATATAAAGTTATTGAAAAGAAATATGTTTATATATAGGTTAAATCAAATGTCTAATTTATTTAATTATCTTTAGAAAGAAAACAATCTTACGAACAAAACATGTAGAATAAATAAATACGAATAAAAGAAATTAGTAGAAGTACATTTTAGCATCTAAAAGAATATAGTTTACTAATATTAATAAAACAATAAAATTTAATTGAAATATGAGATTTCAATACCTATTCAAGTAACATAGAGGAATATGAGCAAAATTATACAATTTTGTCATTACATGATATCGCAACAGTTATTTCACCTCTTCGTTATGCTCACATGTTTTGCTCATAAAATAGGTGTCAGCAAAAGTTTCACAAAATTTCACGGTAGATACCAAATGTTTTAGGCAAGAGATAAGATAACATATTTTTCTAGAGCACTCAGTGTATTGTGTTTTTTCAAGGTCTTACTAGTCTTATTTATAGTCAAATACCCCTCTTGAACTTATAATTTTATTTTTTATTTTTTTGCTAAATTAAGGTCCACGTCTCTAATTTTTGGTCTCATATTATCATTTACTTCCTTAATTAATTATTATTTTAACCTAAGTATTCGTATTATATTTTTGAACATATTTATTCCATACTATATATTTATTTTGACTTGATAAAAGCACTTTATATTTATATACGGGACAAATATTTTTGAACTTATTTGTTAATAATGACATCTTATTTTTCTAATTAGTCTTAAGTGATATATCTTATTTAAATCAAGTCGACATCTTACTTAATACTATACAATTTCCCAAATCTTAAGACTTGTTTAAATTAAGTTAACATCTTACTTATCACTATACATTCCTCAAATCTTAGCAATAAAATTTACTTAAATTAGATCAACATTCTCTTTACTACTAAATTTATTATATCATAATACATTCTTGATTTGGTTCTTCGGTTTTGCCCCGTACCAATCTTATTTTGACCAAATAGTTTCCATTCCCAAATAACAAAATTAACTTGAGTTCTCCTTTTGTTCTAATATGCTCATGAGTCCCTCTGGTATGATGATCACGAAAGATGATTCAAGCCATTAAGATGGAACAAATAACATTTGCGCTTGATAGAGAAGATTGTGACCAGAAGGTTAACCTAAGGTAAACATATTGATCACACTTGAATATCTGTTTCAAGATAGTTTTTGACTTTGACATAAAGAATCAATTAGTAACGCACTATATTAATATAGAGGATCAATTAATATACGTATAAGAAATAAAGCGTAAGAAGGATAGTAATGACAAAAATTAAATGTGTAATGATATATAAGAACGTATAATGAAGAAATTGAGAATGCTCAAACTCTTTTTTTTTTTTTTTTTTGGGTCGCGGCTTTATCACGCTAGGTTTAGGCAAGTGTATCAGTGTCCATAGAGCGGGTGGTTCAGCAAATTTTGAGTCATGGAACATGCTTAATTATTTTGTCCGTCAAACTTAGGTATTAATGCATGACACATAAATTATTATTATTAATTAAAATTTTGTTTGTCGGATTGATGATAAAAGAACAAATTGACTTGGGAACGGTTCAATTCTGAATTTTTGTTTTACAAGCTACAATTACGAGTAGAAATACTCAACTAGAAATATCTAAATTTTGGTATAGCTTTCACACTATTTGGGTCCTCGCGTAATCAGCGTAATTTATAAAATTGTTGGTGGTGGAGTTGGAGTGTACAAGGAGAGAGTTTGTGGGACGTGATGACGATGTCAATGGTTAAAAATGGCGTATGAAAGTGATGAGGAAGACGACTCTCATTAGTAGTTTCCAGGAACTTGTCTCCTTTTCCGGGAAACTCTCTCTCACCATATTTATTGCTCCAACGCATTATCAATCAATATAATTTCTATACGTTTTTAACTCTCACTCATTTTTTCTCCAATTTCTATACTTACTTTACCCGTCTCTTTTTATTTTTAATCGTGTGATTCATATCATACTCACACTTATCAATATTTTCTCTTTCAAAAGAATTTTTTCCTCAATTCTTTATTTTTTAAATAAAAATAAAGAAATTTTCCTCAATACTTATACAATAACTGCAATATATACACAATAATTAAATATAAATAATAATATTAGCAGAGTCTTATCCGTCTCTGTTTTTCTATGTTGAAGCGTCCAATTCCAATCATGATAGCGTGACTAGAACGGATATAGCAGTGGACACGTGATCGTTGCCTTTCATTTTGAGCAGTTGGGAACACGATATAAAATAAAATAACAAATGAAAACAAAAGGTTTGCATGAATTAGAAAATAATATATATATATATATATATATATATATATATAAAAAATTGACTT
>Ga0209489_105556_pt1 | contig 21673 bp, 9 predicted proteins | sample SiratrowhiteBW_FD_187527 | JGI IMG/M metagenome (GOLD analysis project Ga0209489, IMG submission 187527) | Root nodule microbial communities of legume samples collected from California, USA - Siratro white BW (SPAdes) (version 2) | ecosystem: Host-associated > Plants > Roots > Nodule | place: USA...
AAAAAAATTTTATGTTTTATGTTTTTTTTTTTTTTTTTTTTTCTTTTCAGTTGTTTTCTTTTGGTATTTGTGTAAGAGTCTGTTATCTCTGACATGACTAATGCCCTTATCAACTATGTTTTTGCTTGATCATCTCTTTCTAAAACATTAATTTCTTCAACATAAAATTTTTAAAATTAAAAGAAAAGGTATTTGTACTGGTTATATTAAAATAATAATTTTATTCATGAATTCATATTAATTTTTTTGAAATTACCATTTAAAACTATTTTAGAAATGAAATACACTGTTAGTAACAGTCACATCAGGGATCTCTCAAGAGAACTCTGGAATGAATTGGATAGCTGAAATGACTGACACCAATTGATGAAAATGAAAATAAACCTAAGGATTCTTTTCCTAGGAATTCAAACCTTAGGATACACCACTGTTTAACATTGTCTGTTTTTATTTGATTTTATCATCTATAACGTTTTAGGGTTACAATTGGGAAGTGTGAATTTTGTGGGGCAGAAAGACTGTGGAATGAGCAAATTTCCGTGCCTCGTTATTAAATCACTCATTGGGTTGTTTTTCCTATATAACGTTTAATTTTTTATTTATTTTAATATAACTTTAAATAAATAATCTATTATATTCTTTTAAATTTTCTGTCTCTGACTAACTTTTAACACATGATAACAATAAACCGTATAAATATAATTGAAAAACGATACGTTTTCTTAAAATTTTAAAAGAAGTAACATATAAAAGATAAGTATTCCTTTCAAGAAACTATTATTATATAGAAACAGAGTTAATATGGATTTTGCATTTGGAAAACAAATGGGGGTGGGTGATGGCTGTGGAGACCACCACATAAGGTGTTATGTGGGAGTGACTATCTGTGGGAAAGTGGCAACTTTTATTACTTTGACCAAAGAACTCATCCCTTTACATTAATAAGAGGCAAAATAATGCAGTCATGCTATGATGGGTTTTTTTCTAAAGAGTGAAGAAGAATAGGATTGGGTTCTCTACATGTTCATGACTTTAACTATTACCATTTTAAAGTTGATTGTTTATCTAGGCCAATATAAAAAAATTAATTTTAAAAATTAAATTATTAATTTTTAAAATAATAAAAATAACTGCTAATTAATTCAAAACTAATTTAAAATCTAATAAAAATAACTAAAATTTTTATACTTAATGTTCAAGATTAATTTAAATTTTGATTTCCAGACTAATTCAGTTACTATTATATTAAAAATTAATTTACTTATTAATTATATAAAACCTAATTTATTTATTATATTAAAAAAAAAGAATATTGTGTTAAAAATTAATTTAGTTATTAATTATATAAAAACTAATTTAATAATTATATGATAAAAAAAATACATATCAGTAACGAATTTAGTGACTATATTACATAAAACCCAATTTAGGGATCATATTTGATCCAATATATAAAAAAATAATAATTATTATATTTATCTCTAAATAATGATAATTTATTTTAAAATATTATCTTATTTATCTATTTAAACTTTCATATTATATATTTGTTTGTAAATTTAAGTTCACTAATCCTAAAATAAATTATCAATAATTAAAATTTAGTTTTATTCATAATTTAAATTATTCATTACAAATCTAAAATATAAGTATTCAAATTTACTTATTTATTATTAATTTTAATTATAACTTAACTTTTATATAATTCAAAAAATATTGACAATATAAAAAATAAAAATAATAATTTTTCTTCCACTTATTATTATTACACACTCATCATACAAACAAGTTTTGGTGATAAAACTTATCTAAAAAAATGTATTATTGTAAAATTAATATAAAAAGAATCATTCTGCATTAAAAAAAATGTATACAGGAGGTGATGAATAACTAGAGGAATCAATAGCTTGGAATTTCAAAAGTCATAGTTTCCTGATAAAAAAGAAAAATTGAATCAAATTAGCATACATAATTGATACAGGCAAAATCTTAAATAAAAAAGTTATATATCATAAAAAGTTATGTATTACAAAAAGTCAAAGAAGAAAAATTAGAAAACATAATTTATCACAAATAACTAAGACATTAAAATTATTATGGACAACAATATAATTATGTACATACTTGCCATTTGTTTAGAAAGTGTGAAAGCAAAGAGTGAAAAGGAAAAAAAATAAAGAGAATTAAAATATAAAATGAGATTATTTGGATGAGTTGAAATAGAGAAGAAATAAAAAAAAATATTGTATTTGTATGTGTGTTGATTGGAAAGAAATAAAAAATAAAAAAAATATGAAATTTGTTATGAAATAATCATTATACCCTTGATATACATAATAATGTAATCTTAATTTTCAAAACAAAATCCTTCCTAAAATATAAAATTTCAAAATTTTACATTACAGATTATATTAAATTTATAATAGATTATAAATAATCAATTATATCTCATTGGTTATAAATAATATATTAATATTGAATTTTTGAAGGATTGATTATAAGTAAAAAATAATGTACAAATAATGAAACACAAGGTATATTTTGATCTAACTAAATAATTATATATGGTTTACAATCAATTATGGTATTTAAAATAAAATGCAACAATAAGTGTGTTTTTGGGGACATTTCTTGCCACTAAAAAAAGTACAAAGTTAGAGCAGTAAAGCCACAACAAAAGCAATTGTACCAAAACTTTGTTTAGACTATGTCATCACTGTTTTAAAATATTTATAGTTGATTAATCAACTAGATCTTAAAATGAGATTTGTGTGCATTTTCTGATTACATATTTGTATAAATCATTGATAATTATACCACAAGGATGCATTTGTCCAGTGTTTTTTTTGTGTCCACTTTCGCATATATGGCTAGTTGAATTCGTAGTATTAAGTTGTTGTATCATACCTAAGTTTTCAGTAATAATGCTCTAAATTTGATACAATAATTATTTTTTGGAAGTTTCATATTAAAATTTCATAAAATAACATTTTAGAATGAATTTAACATTCACTTGTTACAAAATGGAAAAAATTTGAAGTAGCAATAGACAGAAGAAGGACGAAACAATTAATTGGGCCGTAATTGTACTAATCCGTATACTCAAAAATGAGGCTAAAGAAAAACTATTTTTTCTTGCACCCCTATTGGAAGTGAATAATTCAATATCCCATCGTATCGGTGTTATTACTGAAGAAGTTCATTACAAAATTTCATTTGTTGCTGCTGTTTAATTTCACATCGAAAATAACAATTTTGGATTTCAGATCACATAATTTAGAATTTACTTTTTAAAATCTGAATTCATTTTAGAATGTACAAAATTAAGTTGTAAATTACACAATTTATAATGTATTTTTTTAGATTGTTTCAGATTGCAAAATCAAAAATTTAATATTATATTACAAATTTTAGAATTCAAAAGTTAAATTTAACTTTTAAACTATACAATTTAAAATAATATTTTTACTTTATATTGGATAATTCAAAACCCATGAAAATTTTGATTTAACATTTTAATGTATGTAATCCAAAAAGGTCTCCACATTACACCATTTAAAAATTAAATTAAGAATTGTAAACTGGAGAAAAACTAAGAAAACAAAAGAAAACTTTATACTATCTCTCATTAACCACAAATCTAACAATTCAATTCACTTAATACTTCTAATAAAAGTGTGTAGTAACATTCAAAGCAGCCACACCAAGACAATACCAACATAATGAATGCCCTCATAAGGATAAATTTAGTATTTTCAAAACTAAAGGATGCCTATAGAAATTATATGGGTGGTGCAGGAAGAAATGGCCCTAGAAAAGAGAAGATGAGGTGCCTTTTTACAAGATTGGGCTAGAATATGCATGATCACATCCGATCCATAAAAGTCTGCACAACCCCAAAAGAAATTCGGCGGTTATTTTCTACACCGTACAAAATTTGACCCGCACTGTACAGTATTTTAGAATAACAAAAATATTCTTTACACTTTTAACAAGCCCATTTACCTATAACAACAAAAATATCCTTTACACTTTTAACAAACTCATTTACCTATAACTGTAAATTAATGTTGATATTAAAATAAAAATTTTAAAAATATTTATTATATAATATTTAAGATTTAGATTTTAAAATTTATAACTGTAATAATAATTACATTATTAATTATCCAATTCAAAAATCAGAAATATCTTTTAAGACTTTTATTTTAAAATCAACATGTATAGTAGAAGTGTGCAAACAAGTTCTGATTTGTACATTTTTTTTTATATCTATAGTTATGAAATCCAAAATAAATCTCACACATATACACTCTTTAATATAAATCTCACACATACACTCTTTAATATGTAATAACACGTACACTATTATATATACATGCACATACACACGTACATTTTAAGTCCATAATCTTATATTACATTAACTAAAAGGATTAGAAAAATATGCATACATAAACTAAAAAGCATAACCTTTTAGTATAAGAACTAAAACAAAAATTATGATTAAATTAATTTATTTCAAAAATATTTTAACTCATTTTTTCACACAAAGAATACATTGAAAATATGCATAAGTATATTTGATTATCAAATTAACCAATGAATTCAAAACATCTAAAGAAAAAGCATTACAAAAACACAACAACCAAAAGAAGAGAATGTAAAGTTTGTCTTATATAAAACAACTGCGGATGCAACCATTAACCAAATTACTCTTAAACTAATATTCAAAATAAAACATTAGAGAAGAAGGTTTTAACACTTATTTCATAGAACAGTGCAGGATCACAAGTGCATATTTAGCAACTTGCATCAGCAGAATATAGAATATCACATAGATACTTAATTATGCCAATGAGAAATGAATGGACTTAATAAGCTCATCTATCCATTAATATAAAAATGTAAAATTATTTTGATATTTTAAAAAATTATATAATATTTAAAATTTAGGTTTTGGGTTTATAACTTTCATAGTTTCCATTATCACATAATTAATTACTTAATTATAATTGAGTAACACTGAGACTTTTTACATACTATTTTTCTAAAAACACTGTCATGGGTGTAATCTTTAGTAGTAGCCAAAGTGTTTTTAATAACTATACTTTTCATAATCTAAATAAAAAAAATACAAAACATGACTATAGGAATGACATACTTAACAACTCAATCCATGTTTAAATTTTCAATAAAATAGCTTATTTTATTATTAATTGTAAAATTATTAAGAACTAATTGATGAATAGTTTTTGAAATTTTAAATAATTTAAAACTATTTGAACCATTTTTTAAATCTTTAATAAATTATGATAAAATAATAATATCAATAATAATATTATTATTAAGTTTGGTATTTTGAAATTAAAGGATGCCTACAGAAATTTTATGGATTAAGAAAAAAAAAATGGCACTAAAGAAAATAGGTGTCTTTGAACAAGATTGGGCTAAAATGTACATGATGACATCCAATTCATAAAAGTCTGCATAACCCAAAAGAGATTGGGCGATTACTTCCTGCACTACAAAATTTGACTCGCACTATCCAATTTTTTAAATATCCAAAATATTTTCCATTCTTTTATTTTGAAATTAACATGCAGTAATCATGTGATGTGTAAACAAGTTCTAGGTCATGCTTTTTTATCCATGTAGTTAACAAATCAATATATGTTAGTTTCTAATAAATTTTATGTACACACTCTTTAATTTGTAACTACACTTACAGGCATCCTGTATTCACACAGCGTACATTTTAATTGATTTTAGTTCATAATCTTATATTACATTAATTAAAATAAATTAAAAATTATGCGTACATAAATTAAAACCATAACTTTTTAGTGTAAAAACTAAAACAAAAATTATGATTAAACTAATTTATTTTAAAGATATTCCTATCCACTCAAAGATTAACTCACAATCTCACACAAAAAATATCTTAAAAATATGCAAATGAAAATTTAATTAGCAAACAGAAGTGAATTTAGAACATCCAAAAAAAAAATATCATTGAGAACAACCAGAAGCAAATGAAGTGAATTTAGAAGAACATCATGAGAACAACCAGAAGCAACATGAGAACAAGCAAAAGCAAACGAAGTGAATTTACAACATCCAAGAGAAAAACATCACGAGAACAACCAGAAGCAAAGAATGTAATGATTGTCTGATAACAAAAAATACAGATCCAATCATTAACTATAAATTACTCTTAAACTAAAATGTACGTATGTGACCACAAGTGCATTGTAGTGCGTGTATATTTAACAAGTGCAGATTTAACAAGTGTAGTGTAGTGCGTGCAGATTAAACAAGTGCAGGAGCAGTGAATTTACAACATCCAATGAAAGAGCATCATACAATCACAATAACCAAAAGCAAAGAAGGTAAAGTTTATTTAATACAAAAGAACTGCGATGCAACCATTAATCAAATTACTCTGTATTCAAAATACAACATCACAATACAGATTCTATATGACAGTGCAGGACCACAAGTGGGTATTTAGCAACTTGCAACAGCAGACTATAGAATATCACACAGATGTTTAATTACGTCAGTAAGAAATGAGTGAAGTTAATAAACTCATCTATCTATACGTTGATCTTATTGTGTTTGCTATACCAATAGCAAGCATGTTATGATTTTAACCAATGGTGCTTAACAATATCATAATTACTTACTATCCAATGTTGGTGTGTCACATTGTCACCCATCTACACTTACAAAATATATATATATATTTTTTTTTTTGCATGCATTCACACACGTACATTTTAATTGATTTTAGTCCATAATCTTATATTACATTAACTACAACGGATTGACAAAACCTACGTACATAAACTACAAAACATAACTTTTTACTATAAAAACTAAAACAAAGATTATGATTAAATTAATTTGCTTTAAAGATATTCCTATCCACTCAAAAAATAGCTCACAATTTAAAATAAAAATACCTTAAAAATATGCATGCAAATATTTGATTAACAAAGCGAGCCAATGAATTCAAAACATGTTAGAGAAGAACATAATAAAACAGCAGATAATGTAAAGTTTATCTGATAGAGAATGTAAAGTTGATCTGATACAAAAGAACTGCAGATGCAATCATTAATCAAATTACTCTTAAATTGAAAATAGAACATCACAAGAAGCTTTAACACAGATTTCATAGGCAGTGCAGCAGGACCACAAGAACATATTTAACAACTTGCAACAGGTAATTACAGAATGTAGAATATGACACATATGCTTAACTATGTCAGTGAGATATGAGTGGACTTAACAAGAGCATCTGTCCGTTACTACACATTAATGTTGATATTAAAATAAAAATATCAAAAATATTTTTAATATTTTAAAAAATTATATAATTTTTAGAATTTAGAATTTAAAATTTATAACTGTAGTACTTTCAGAAAATTACTCAATTATCATTGAGTAACACTGAATTTTTTTTACATACTATTTTATTAAAAATTATAGCTTTAAATAGAAAAATAGTACGTTATGAACCAATCATAGAGAAAGTTACAGGTAGATGTATATTTCTGACCACAGCTGAAATTGCTATAGCACACATTTCAAAGCATCTTCAATGTATGAAATAAGACCTGAGTTATTTAGACAAATGTAATTTTGGATAAAAAAAACATTAGCTAAAACACAACAAATTTTCCATATATCAGATTTAAAAAAATAGAGAAAGAACCGTATGTTTAAATTCTCAATTCAGTCTCTTCGAAATTTATAATTCGAATGCATGAACAAAGGAATAGAGATTCACCTTTTATTATTTTATTATTTGACACATTTTCTTCTAAAATTAAGATTTCATTTCTATATTCAATCATCACTACCGGTAAGAATGATTACAAAATTTTACGCGCAATATAAATTTTTTAATTCTTATACCATATAAAATTTGACCTATATTATCCAGGTTTTAAAATATTAGAAATATGCTTCACATTTTATTTTAAAATGAACAGTAATGTGTGCAAACAAGTTTTAGTTCGTACATTTTTTATCTCTATAGTCTAATAAATCACACTCTTTAATATGTGACTACGCTTAGAATATATATACATGCATCCTACGTACACATGCACATAGGTATATCTTAATTGATTTTAGTCTATAATCTTATATTATATTAACTAAAATGGATTAGAAAGATATACGTACAACTAAAAAGCATAACCTTTTAGTGTAAAATCTAAAACAAAAATTATGATTAAATTAATTTATTAATATTCTTACTCAAAGATTAACTCACAATTCTATAGAAAGAATACCTTGAAAATATGCATAAGTATATTTGATTAACAAACGAATCAGTGAATTCACAACATCAAAGAAAAGAGCATAAAAAACCACAACAACTAAAAACAGAAAATGTAAAGATTGTATGATAAAAAAAGACATTGTCCGATAAAAAAACGACAAAGTTGTAAAGATTGTCTGATAAAAAGAATGCAAAGAATCTAAAGATTGTCTAATAAAAAAAACTGCAGAGAATGTAAAGATTGTCTGGTAAAAGAAAGCTGACCAGTAACCAAATTACTCTTAAATACTGGAGAGGCAACCATTCAAAATACAGCATCACAAAGACATAGGACCACAAGTGCAAATTTAGCAACTTGCAACAGCATAGTATAGAATATCACAGATGCTTAACTATATGTCAGTGAGAAATGAGTGGACTTAACAAACTATCTATCTGTTGATGTTGATATTAAAATAAAAATATCATATTTTTAATATTTTAAAAAAATATATAATATATAGGAGTTAAAGTTTAGAAGATAGAGTTTAAAATTTGTGACTGTACCTACATCTAACAACATCTATTGTCACATTATCAATTACTCAATTATAATTGAGTAACTTTTTACATACTATTTTTTACAATAATTATAGAGGAAAAGAAATATATTATGAAGCATGTAGATGTATATTTGGATCACAACTCAAATTGTTACAGCAGCACACGTTATAATGCATCTTCAATGCAGGACTATAAGATTATATTACATTAATTAAAATGGATTAATAATTATGCGTACATAAATTAAAAGCATAATTTTTTAGTGTAAAAACTAAAACAAAAATTATGATTAAACTAATTTATTTTAAAGATATTCCTACCCACTCAAATATTAACTCACAATTTCACACCAGAATATCTTAAAAATATGCATACGGCAAACGAATCAGTGAATTTACAACATCCAAGAGAAGAACATCATCATAAAAATAAAAATAGAACAACCAAGAGTAAAGAATGTAATGATTGTCTGATAACAAAAACTGCTGTTAAACTAAATTACTCTTAAACTAATATTCAACTAAAATGTACGTCTGTGACCACAAGTGCAGTGTAGTGTAGTGCAGATTTAACCAGTAAATTCACAATATCCAATGAAAGAGCATCATAAAATCACAATAACCAAAAGCAAAGAATGTAAAGTTTATTTAATACAAAAGAACTGCGATGCAACCATTAATCAAATTACTCTGTATTCAAAATACAACATCACAATACAGATTCTATATGACAGTGCAGGACCACAAGTGGGTATTTAGCAACTTGTAACAACAGAATATAGAATATCACACAGATGTTTAACTATGTCAGTGAGAAATGGGTGGACTTAATAAACTCATCTATCTATAAGTTGATCTTATTGTGTTTGCTATACCAATACCATGCTATGATTTTAACCAATGGTATTTAACAATATCATAAATTTTATTATTAAAAAATTTAAATAAAAATTATAAATAAGAGAAAACGTACAAAAACAAAATATAAATTTACCACTATCTTTTCTTTAACCATAGAACCAACATAGTGAATGTCCTCCGCTGCTATCTAATATCATAGTATATGTTTGATATTTTAAAAATTAAAAAAATGATATAGGTGCATAAAGAAATGACCCTATAGAAATTTGGACTAGATCACATACAATTCATAAAAGTATGGATAGCCTACAAGAAATTCGGCGATTACTCCCTGCACCGTACAAAATTTGACTCACACTATATAATTTTTTAGAATAAAAAAAATCCTTCACACTTTTATTTTGAAATCAACGTGCACTAATAACAAGTTCTAGTTTGTACTTTTCCTTATCCTATAGTTACCAAATTAATATATTTTAATTTTTTTCATACATTCTTGAATTTGTGTCTACTCGTACAAATAAATAAATAAATAAATAAATATATATATATATATATATATATATATATATATATATATATATTTATTGCAGTCATTCACACACACACGTACATTTTAATTAATTTTAGTCCATAATCTTATATTACATTAACTTAAACGGATTGACAAAACATACATACATAAACTACAAAACATAACTTTTTACTGTAAAAAAAAAATACCTTAAAAATATGCATACGAATATTTGATTAACAAAGGGAACCAATAAATTCAAAACATGTTTATCTGATAGAAAAGAACTGCAGATGCCATCATTAATCAAATTACTCTTAAATTGATGTTCAAAATACAACAACACAAAAAGCTTTTAACACAGATTTCATAGGCAGTGCAGGACCACAAAAACATATTTAACAATTTACAAAACATGTAATAGCAGAATGTGTGACACATATGCTTAACTATGTCAGTGAGATATGAGTGGACTTAACAAGCCCATCTGTCAGTTACTACACATTAATGTTGATATTAAAAAAAAAAATATCAAAAATATTTTTTATATTTTAAAAAATTATGTAATATGTAGAATTTAAAATTTATAACTGTAGTACTTTCAGACAATTACTCAATTATAATTGAATAACACAAAAATTTTTTTTACATACTATTTTATTAAAAATTATACCTTTAAATAGGAAAAAAAATATGTTATGAAGTAATCATAGAGAAAGTTACATGTAGATATTTCTGACAATGGTCAGAATTGCTATAGCACACATTTCAAAGCATCTTCAATGTATGAATAAGACCTGAGTTGTTTAGACAAATGTAATTTTAGATAAAAAAAAACATTAGCTCAAACACAACAGATTTTCCTAATAGCAGATTAAAATAGAGCAAGAACCGTATGTTTAATTTCTTAATTCAGTCTCTTTGAAATTTATAATTTGAATGCATGAACAAAGGAATAGAGATTCACCTTTTATTATTTGACATTTTGTTCTAAAATTAAGATTTCATTTCAATATTCAATAATCACTATCGGTAAGAATAATTACAAAATTTTACCCGCAATATAAATTTTTTAATTTTTATACCATATAAAATTTGACCTATATTATAAAATATGCTTCACAGTTTTATTTTAAAACGAACAGTAATGTGTGCAAACAAGTTTTAGTTTGTACATTTTTTATCTCTACAGTTACAAAATCAAATATTTTAACTACTCTCTAATGAATCACACTCCTTAATATGTGACTACACCTACACTATTTATACATACACCTTGCACATGTGATGACTATATGTACATTATATATACATGCATCCTACGTACAAATAATGTACATATATACATACATCCTACGTACAGATATACATAGGTACATCTTAATTGATTTTAGTCTATAATCTTATATCATATTAACTAAAACGGATTAGAAAGATATACGTACATAAACGAACAAGCATAACCTTTTAGTGTAAAATCTAAAACAAAAATTATGATTAAATTAATTTATTAATATTTTTACTCAAATATTAACTCACAATTCTATAGAAAGAATATACTTTGAAAATATGCATAAGTATATTTGATTAACAAACGAATCAGGGAATTCACAACATCCAAGAAAAGAGCATCATAAAACTACAACAACTAAAAGCAGAGAATCTAAAGATTGTCCAATAAAAAAATACAGAGAATCTAAACATTGTCCGATAAAAAAAATACAGAGAATGTAAAGATTTTCATAGAATGCAGAGAATCTAAAGATTGTCTAATAAAAAACACTGCAGAGAATGTAAAGATTGTCTGGTAAAAAAAACTGACCATTAACCAAATTATTCTTAAATACTGGGAGACAACCATTCAAAATACAGCATCACAAATACATAGGACCACAAGTGCAAATTTAGCAACTTGCAACAGCAGAATATAAATATCACACAGACGCTTAACTATATGTCAGTGAGAAATGAGTGGACTTAACAAACTATCTATCTGTTGATGTTGATATTAAAATAAAAATATCATATTTTAAATATTTTGAAAAAATATATAATATATAGGATTTAAAGTTTAGAAGTTAGAGTTTAAAATTTATGACTGTACGACTACATCTATAACAACATCTTGTCACATTATAATTACTCAATTATAATTGAGTAACTTTTTACATACTATTTTTATAATAATTATAGCCTTATATGGGAAAGAAATATATTATGAAGCAATCATTGAGGAAAAGTTACAGGTAGATGTATATTTGGATCACAACTCAAATTGTTACAGCACACGTTACCATAAATAAGATCTTAGTTGTTTAGACAGATGTAATTTTGAATACAAAAACAATTTCCTACGGTAAATTTTCCTAATCACATTGTAGATTAAAAAAATAGAGCAGAGCAAGAAAGTAGGTTTAATTTCTCATTTAACCCTCTTGGAATTTATAATACGAACCAAAGAAATAGAGATTGGTCTCTTATCAATGTATGCTTCAAAAAATTTATAAGGTTTAGATCAAACTTATTGAGTATAATTAAATAAAACTATTTATCATTAAGGTTTGTCTCATGATCCTTTTAAGTAGACCTCTACTCATAATCCCAACATTTTAATATGCTATCTGTGTTATGTCTACTTGAGAAAGCGTTTCTAATAACTTTACTATTCACTATCTAAAATAAAAATTACAAAACATGACTATAAGAAGTCACATACTTAACAACTCAATCCATGTTTAAATTTTAAATAAAATAGCTTATTTTATTATTAACTATAAATTTATTAAGGACTAATTGATGAATAGTTTTTGAAATTTTGAATAATTTAAAAAATACTATTTAAACCATTTTTTAAATCTTTAATAAAATATGACATATTTTATGATTTTTTAATTATTAAAATATAACAAAATCTGTAATTTTAACTATGATAAATGTCTCTTTTTCTATAGTGAAGTACGCTAATGTTTGCTATACCAATACCATGGTATGATTTTAGTCAATGGTACTTAACAATATCATAAATACTCAGTACCCAATGTTGGTGGGTCACATTGTCACCAATCTAGATAGTGGTAAAATAAAGTCGTATGGTATCTATCAATCAAAAGTGTAGTCAAGGACTACTTAATCAACTGTTGCTACATGTAGATATAATATTATTTTTATCGTATTTTAAATATATTAAAAATATCCAAAAACAAGTAAATGTATTTGATATTTTATAACGTGAAAGAATTAGAATTTTAGTGTCATTATTAAGATCGTTATTGTAAGATGTAAAAGTAAGATGTGCACCCATTTGTATAATATTTAGTTAGAATAATCAATTTATTAGAATAATATAAGAACTTATTTACCTAGAGTTGTTATGTGATTTGCTATCTAAGATTTAAGCATTTTAGTAAAAATTTCAAATTTGATATTCTCAATTATGAACTAATTTGGTGATATATTTTTTTCATCAAAGGATAATAGAGATTGGTTAAAGTTGTGGAGAATAAATTACTTGTTTAAAATCTTCACTTCATTTGTATCACACAATATCTTTGGATTGTTGCTTACATTTAATTGATATTTTTGTAAGTTGATTCTAGAGTTCTCTTTCTATCATTTATAACTCCATTTTAATCTTTCTTCTTTTGGTTAGTTAGATATTATAATATTAATCTAGTTTCATCAATGTTTTTTTTTTCCTACTTCTAATATAGTTTTTACTCCATTTTACATACTAGTAAGGTGTGATATTAACTGGATAGTGCAAGAGAGATCGCATTAGAGTGAAGTTTTCTTACTCGTTTTACGTATCAATAAAGTATTCACTTTGATAACTTGATAGTGCAAGAAGAATCTTATTGGAGTGAAGCTTTCTTACTTGTTTTACACACCAATAAGGTGTCGATTTTGTTAACTTCATGGTACAAGAGGGATCTTATTGGAGCAAAACTTCCTTACTCACTTTACGCACCGACAAGGTATTAGTTTTAACTTGATAATGCGAGAGAGATCACATTCGAGTAAAAATTCCTTATTCGTTTTATGCACCAACAAGTGTCAGTTTTGTTAACTTAATAGTGCGAGAGAGATCGCATTGGAGCAAAACATCTTTACTCACTAGATGCATCGACAGGTGTCAGTTTTGTTAATTTGATAGTACGAGAAGGATCGCATTGGAGCGAAGCTTCCTTACTCGCTTTATGCACCAGCATAGTGTCGATTTTGTTAACTGGATAGTGTGAGAGGGATTACATTGAGCGAAGATTCCTTACTCGCTTTACGTACTGACGAGGTGTTGTTTTTATTACCTTGATAGTGCGAGAGAGATCGCATTGGAGCGAAACTTCCTTACTCGTAAACAAAAGACAAACAAAATGTGCAAAACAAAGCCTTTACGAAAAAGTTCTTTTATTTGAGTCTCGTTAAAACCTTCTTAACAAAAATCCTTCTTAGAAAAAAATACCAAGTGAGGAAAGAGTGCTCATTACTTCATTCAACTGAAATGAAGCATTCCATGTATTTGGAATCACTCTACCTGTCAAGTACTCGAGCCTATATGCTCTATTTCCTATTGTGCTTTGAATTATGAACGGTCCCTCTCAATTTGGTGAGAACTTCCCTTCATTTCTCCTGGTGTCACTTTGCATTCTCCAAACTAAAGCTCTTGGGTGAAAAATTTTTGGTTTTATCTTTGAGTTGTACCTCCTAACTGCTTGTCCCTTTGCAGTTGCTTCTCAGATTTGTACCTTGTCTCATAGTTGATTAAATCTAGACTTGCTGCAATCACTACAAAAAAAAAAGCTATTTAAAGACCAAATTTTAGCTACCAAATGAAATGGTTGCTAATTGTGACCAAAATAGACACCAAATTAGATTTTGATTGCTAAATAGCTACAAAATAGAAGTAATGATTGAATTTAGTGACCAATTAAGTGAAGATAATTGGTATCTAACATTAGCTACCAAGGTTTTAGTGACCTATACCATTAGATTCTAAAATAGTCTCTAACTTAATTAGATACAAATTTAGAATCTAATGATATAAGTCACTAAAACTTTGGTAGCTAGTGTAGATACCAATTATCTTAACTTAATTGGTCCCTAAATTCAATCATTGCTTCTATTTTGTAGTTATTTAGCAACCAAAATTTAATTTGGTGGCTAGTTTAGTCACAATTATCAATCATTTCATTTGATAGCTAAAAATTGGTCTCTAAATAGTTTTTTTCTTATAGTGTATGGTTGTTGAGCTAATGTTGAACATTTGTCTTCTTAAGCTTGACTCCCCTATTTCGACTAGGATCATTGCATCAGTGTCATAAGTTAGGCTAAAAAGGGTCTCTTATTGTGAGAGACAGTGATAAGCCTACAGAACTTCAAAGAGTTCTTTGGTCGATCCTCCCTTTGTTGTGCATGGTCATTTTTTGTGTTCAATCAAGATGACCTTAGTAGTCATTTTGTCCTGTCCATTTGCTTGAGGTGTTTAATTAAGTTAGTTTTGACACGAATGTTGAGTCCTTCATGGAACCTGAGGAGTCCTTGATCGATGAAATGTCTTTCATTGTTTGTATGATAGTATGAGAAATACCAAAGTGAGAGACTATGTTCTTCCATACAAACTTTTGAACATTTTCTGTCATGACGGTAACTGTTATTCGCTACCAAACCAGATAAAAAATACACATGTTATTTAAGAAATTATATTAAAATTATAATTTTTTATATAATTAATCATATGAGAAAAACTTAAAAAAGAGAGACAAAAGGAATAAGTGTTAATATTTTATATTATTTTAGAGTCTAATCTAATAATAAAAGTTATATCCCACTTTATAAAGATGAATCTTAGATAGTGTGATGCAGCTACGTGAGCTTACAATTTTCATAAGCTCTGAAGTTATGGAGGTGGGTCCTTTTCTATACCAACATTAGTTCTATTTTTGTGAGCTAAATTTAATTCAAAGCATTTGGTTAACATGAACAATTGACCTTCTTCACCACAAGTTTTCGGCTGTTTATGGAAGCCATGAAAAGCACTTTCGGTTTGAATTAGAGACGGATTGAAGTTTGAAGTTTGAAGAGCATTAATTAATCGCACTACAAAAAGTTCAACATTTTGACAGCAAATCATTGATCTCTTTAGTTATGCCACCAAAAGTTTCCAAAATAAAAGAAGATGTTGCCTTTGCAGATAAACACATGGGAAAGCAATGCAACTGTTATCCAAAATGGCTACCTATTTGTGGTCTACAATTTCTACGTATCTGTGTAAAGCAATACAAAAAACAGAATTAGGTCTTGGTATCATTAATTAATGTCTAAGACTACTATTGATTAAAAAAAATACTTTTTAAGAAATTATGTGGAGACACATTTAAAAATAGTAAGAGAACATATTAAACTGTATTTTAATAAAAAGATCATTTTAATCCTTTAATCATGTTTTTGGGACACCTTTCAGCATTTGTCAAAAAATTATTAAATATGATTAGCTCAATTAATTATTTGTACGAAAATGAAAAATCTATAATAATTTTAAATGTATGTTATATATTATTATGATTCAATTGAGTTTTTAGATCTGATTTTTTATAAATATATTTTCGTATGGGTTTTTGGAGGGGATTTTGTTACAATTGAGTTTAGATATATAGTTTTTGGTCTTAGATACTCGGTTTTCGACCTTTAATTGTGAGGCAAGAGGAGTATTACATGACATTTTTCAATGTTTAAGTCATTATTCAATATTCAAAACGTTTAAAGATTAGTTCAAAATCATATCTTTCATTTAAAGTATTACTATGTAGATATAAAAAGCACTATTTATTTTTCTCACTTTTTTATATTGTTGTTGTTAATACGAATAAACTTAACAAAATAATTAATGATTAACTATTGATTATCATACTTGATATATATTCGACTAAATATCCTAATTCATATCAGTGTGTTGATCGAACACATCTCGACGATATACAACACAAAATATAATATTATATATAATATTGATCTTCCAAATAAAATAAGGACTCAAATATAAGAAAATATGAGTTTAATCTTTCAACACTAAATTTGAAAGATTAAAAATTGTAATAAAAATACACTTTTTCTTCAAATTGAATGTTTTTTTTTTAAATTTAAGTATTAAAATAAAATTTTAAAAATTTGGGAATCAAAACAAGATTTTAGCTAAATTTCAAAGACATAATTAAGCGAATAATCATTATAAAAAATCATAATTTTCAATAAACTATTTGAACTATTCATGATTGAATGGGAATATGATATATTTTTGCATATATTCCAACTAAATTATCCTGTGTAAGTATTAATTTGTCATGTCAAATAACTAATCATGTTTATGTGAGGCTTGTGCAAAACAATTCAAAGGGTTTAATATGAAAAGGGGACCAAACCTCTCAGCAACAAAACAGAATTAATTTTCTCAGATGATTCCTTTTCTTCTTTTGCAAGAGAAAATGGTCAATATGGACCATTGGACGGTTATCTAAAGCAATAAAAAGCAGTATTTCCTTAACAGAACCAACGGCGCATGCCCATATGATTTTAATTCATACCGTGAAACTGATGTATAAGCTTAAGGTACAAAATCAACGTAGTAGGAACACATATTCATGTTTTATGGGATTTAAATTCTTGAAATTGAAAATGAAATATAAATGAAATTCAACTTTCTTTTTTTATCAATTCAAACTGACCCTTTTGTATTTGAGAACATACGATATATAAAATTATATTAATATTAAACTCACGTTATTTATTACTCATCTAACCTATTAGTGAAATTAATAAGTATATATTGAATTATAGCATATTTTTATATGAATTTTATGTTTATTTAATGCAAAAGGGAGGAGCATACTAAATTTTTGTATTATGTTATTCGTTTACTTTCAGAATTTCTTATCATTTCACATATATTTGATATCTTTTATGCTCTAATTTTTTTTAATATAGAAAAATATACAGAGAATGGAAGGGGAAAGAAAGGAATTAAAAGATGTAAAAAAAACATAAATGAAAATATAGATAGTTTGGTTAGAAAGAAACAGGCGAGAAATATTAAGAAAATAAAATTTTAATCAAAAGTAAAATATAAATAATCATAGTTGGGTATAATACCAACATAAATATATTTAAATTAACTTTTCTATAAATTAAGAGAAAAGTACTTTTAATTTTTTTAGAAGTTAAAATTAACTCATGAATAAATTAAAAATAATAAACTAGAGAAACAATGTAAGATCTAATATTGGAAAAGGTAAGAATAGGAAATGATAAACTTAAAAGATGGGTATTTTGTAGATAGGGATGCTTTGGTTGAAAAAAAGGAAGGTGAAGAAAGAAAAGAAGAAAAAAAAGAAGGAAAGAAAGAAAACTTACGGGGTTAGACTTAATCTATAATGTGTTTTCTTTAAAACATATCAAAATATTAATATATTTATATTTTGAGAGGTAATTCAACATATAGATGTAATATATATATATATATATATATATATATATATATATATATATATATATATATATTATAATTTTTTTCTTATTTTTTTTATTTTTGTATGTCTATTTTCTTATTCTTTAAAGAGAAAGAAGTTTTGTTTATATATAATTTTTTCTTTTTTTATTACTACTTTATTTTAAGATGATCAAAGAAAACATATTAAGAGGGAGTTAATTTATAAAGCATGCAAAAAGTGATTATGATGGTCTTTTTAGAATAATTGGGACACCTATATTCGAGATGAATGTCAAGATTGAAAGTTTTGTTTCTTGAGAAATAATTGAATTGTTAATGATATTTACATTCTAACTAATTTTAGGAAAGATTGTAGTAATAATTATGAAGAATGAATTTGGGTAATTTGAGCCTCCATCTATTTATGTGATATTTTTAAATATCACAATTCAATTAATAATCAAACTATGATTTTTTTAGATATGTTTTAAGTGATGAGAATAACACTCAAGCCACAAGAATAATACTCAAATGTCCTATAAGCAAGGAAATTTATTGTTGTGATTGAGCACTATTGGTCAACCATTCATTTAGTTGATAATGTTTCTTGCTCAAGTCATATTTGGTAGTTTGAGCGAAGAGGAAAACTAAATTGATTTTTTCCTTCAAGAGTTTAAGTGTTCAATGCACGTTCGAATTCTCTAACAAGGAAAAGGAAGATTCAATATGAATTCTCCTTTATATGGGAGTGTGGTCACTTAAACATTAGTCGTATTCTCTCTCCTCTAAGGATCATCACTCAAGCATTGGAATAATAGTTAAGTGATATATTTAATCTCTTAAGTGTTAGCTCACAACTTAGTGAAGGAAAATAAATTTTGACTCTCTTTATGGTGGCTTAAATGAGAATGTCTCTCACAAGCAACAATTCTTTATGTGAGTGTGTATTAAGGTGATAAAAATGAATGAATATAGATTGGAGGGTGTGAGATGGTTTTCAACTAGAAATGATTAATATGATACTATTTTAACTAAGTTTTTGTTTGTGGTGTTGAGTTCTAAAGAACATTAATGAAAGAGGATGTTATGGATTCATTAACAATCAAAATCACATAATTCATTTCAGAGGGTAAAAAATTGAAGGAGTTTCTTGTAATGAATTTTGTAATGAACTATCATAAATGTACAAAGTTATTAAAGTGTGATACTTGGTTTTTATGAGTCAAACATTAACCTTTGATAAATCTTGCACGGTAAATGTTTTTTTTTAAGTGTTCTCTTGGAATAAATCATAGTTCTTGTCCATAGGTAAGATACAACTTTGTGAATCTTTTTATCCTTTTTAATTTGTTGAAGATCAAATTGAATAATTGTTTATATGATCTTTTCTTTTGTATGTGGAATTTGAATTTACATTTTCATTAAACTAATATTAACTTTCTATTAAATATGATATTGTATATGATGATTGTTATAGTCATATTTAATACAAAAGCAAATAATACTACAATTTGGCAATAACATCTCATAGGCAAATAGTTTTATTTATAAAATTTTATAAAATTTTAATAATTATAGGTACTATAAGTAACACAGTGTACTTGTATGTATAAATTTATATAATGAAATGTTTTTCCATTAATTATGTTGAGACATGAAATAATTTGTTAACCTTTTAGATGGTTTGTTGACACGTTAAATGGTTCATGACTCATTGACTTATTTGACGATTTGATGACCAGGGAATCATGTGTGGGGAAGATTGTTAAGATCCTGAACGTTCTATCTAGATGAGTTGATAAGCCCCTAGATGATCTAATGATCCATTAGACAATCTTATGATCAATTGTGCTCCTAGATAGTCTATAATCTATTAGACGATGATATCGTGACCAGACATCATATATGGAATCTATGTGTTTTATGTCTTGATGATAACAAGAACAAATTCAATGATTTATTTGTTCTAACAATGATTAGTACAACTACAATACATAGTAGAACCTTTGAACATCTACAATGTGTTCATATTAGACGATCTGATGAATGTGATGAACTCGTAAACATGTTTGGTTAAAACAATTGATTGTGAAAAGTGAAAACTTCCAAATATGTATATATGATAAAAGCATGTTTAATCAAAGAGAGATTATATCTGAAAAGATAAAGATTTTATCTACATGTTTTCGTGGAACAAATAGGTATTAACAGTGTGATTTTAGTAAATAGAGATAACTTGATTATTTCTTTCAGAATTATCATCTTGCATAAACAAATTTTAATCGAATGTGATATAATGTAAATGTTTTAAAACAAAAATAAAGTGTTTTATTGAAGGTCTCACGTACTCTATTTGCCTCTATTTTTCGTACATCTCTTAAATCCATTCTTTCTTAAACAAATTTGTTCAAATTAAGTCTTGTAAATGTCTTTCTAATGCATTACAAATATCTCTTATTCTCTTTAAACATAAAATTTGAATAAATTGAAAATTTCAAAGTTTTTGTTTTAATATCATGTGATATCTGGAATGAAAATTTTTTTCTGATTATATGGATTTGTTTTTACTAATCTATGTTCCAAATACATTCAAATTAGTTTCTTAAACAAATTTGAAGCAAAAACAAATTGGAGGATTGTAGATCCAAACTTTATGTTTTGAGTGTCTATCAACAAAGAGATGAATACATGAAGATACTATAAAGTCCAAAATTAACTCATTCAAGTATAAAAATCAAATTAAAAAATGATGTATGAAGGGATTGAAGATGAATAGTTGATATAAGAGAAAGTCAAGTCATTCGAATAGTCTTGCTCTGAGATACAAGAGTTACATTGAGCGTCTAATCAAGTTTTTTGAAAGTATAATCTTCTGGGTTGATTGTTAAACTATTGTAATCCTTCACACTTTGAAGTTATATCCTTGTGAGTTTTCTTTGAATTTTCTTTGACAATGTTTTTTTTTTTTTTTAAAATTTTTA
>Ga0209489_105557_pt1 | contig 21665 bp, 16 predicted proteins | sample SiratrowhiteBW_FD_187527 | JGI IMG/M metagenome (GOLD analysis project Ga0209489, IMG submission 187527) | Root nodule microbial communities of legume samples collected from California, USA - Siratro white BW (SPAdes) (version 2) | ecosystem: Host-associated > Plants > Roots > Nodule | place...
TATATATATATATATATATATATATATATATATATATATATATATATATATATAATGTTAAATTTGGATTTTTTTAAAAACGTTAATCTAAAATATTAATCAAAATATAATAACAATAAAAATAAAAATATTAAATAAAAGGAAGAAAAAAGGAAATAAATATAAAAAAAGAAAGAAAGTGATTTACAGAAAACCATTAAAAAGGTGATAATAAATCGAAATCCCTTTTAGAAAGTCTTTGGATTTAGTTACCGTATTGAGCTATCAAAATCATTTTTGGTTTAGAATTTAAGAATAAAACGAAGTATAACTCAAAAACGTATTCGTGTTATTAGATTTTTTTTACGAGAAACATGACACTTATTTAGATAGAAATAATGTCATATAAAAGTGGATGATAACAATAATAATTCAATTTCATAATAAAAAAAGTGTGGTTATTAGCAAGTAAACTATTTTATTTAATTTTAGACCATTTATATTGTTTTTAATATTTGAAAATGAAATTTTTAAAAAAATGTGAACACCTCAAATATTATTAAGATAAATTACTAAATTAGTTATTGAATATGTGAGACGTTATCAATTCAGTCACGAAGATAACAAAAGAATCAAATTAATTTATAAAATTGTAAATCAGTCATTAAATCATAGGTTAATAAATAAATAATTAACCTAAATTGTATTTTTTTTTCTATCAAGAAAGATTAAATGAGTAAGATGCCTAATAACCAGATCATAGGCAGAAGATGTCAGTTCTTCCACTATTATAATTTTTTAGAGGTATAAAATAATAGTAAGTTTTAACATATTATTGATTATCTAATTAAATTTTATTTTCAAAATGAAACGTAATTAATTATATAATTAATTTTTGCAAAAAAATCTGGCTGGCTATATAAAATAAAGTTGAAATCTTTTTATTTTGCAAAAGCCCACATTTTATCTCTACATTTGGTTACGTAATTTACCAAATTTTAAGTAGAATATATTTTCCTAATAATTGGATGAGGAAAGAGAAAATTTAAATCACAAAATTGAAACCGCCAAAAAGCGAGTTTGTTTTGATTCAATTTTTTTTTTATATTTAGATTGAATCACATAAAACCTTTTAAATATATTTTGAACAAAAAAAAAACTGAATCAAATACGTAACAGACAGAGTAAGAGACTCGGAGAAGAAGAAATAGAGTTGATACAGATGAAAATATTGTGAAAAGAAAAAAGAAAAAAGAAAAAATTTGTTTATATTTATGTTTAAAGAATTTCGTATTAAATTTAGATAAAAAGATTTAAAATATAATTAAAAAAATAAAAATAAAAAAGAAAGAACTTCGAGGCGAAGGAGAAGAAAAGAGAAAGGAATAGGAGAGGGTAGGGACGGAGTGGTCATTTTCAAAGACCTACCCCATCTTTATAACATGTCCAATTCCAATTCCCTTCAAACCGAAGCACCTTATTCACTCATTTTTCTCTCTCTTCTCTCTGCTTAGTGCGAGAAACCCACTCTTTCTTCTTCCTCTTTCACTCCAATATCCACCTTCCATTGCCCTCACCGTTTCTGCTATATACTTTTTCCCAAGGTAAACAACAGCTTTTCACCGAGCTTCTTCTTTTTTTCTTAACCGTTTTTTCTTCTTTTCGCTCTTTCTTCGCCTAGATCTACTGTCTCTGCTATCCGTGCCGGTTCTTGATGTAAGCAAGATTGGCGCAGATCTGTATTTTCTCTTGATTTTTCCGGTTTTTTCTTTTCATTTCTTTTCGTGCTTTTCTTTGCTAGGTTTTTCACCAGCTTCAGATCGTATATTTTATACCGATTTTTTGTTTTGTTTGGGATTTAGGTTTGGTGGATTTGCCAACTGTTTTGAGTTGGCTTTGCGTTTTGTTGCAATGTCTGAGTGTGTTTTTCTTTTATTATTGGAGTTTTAGAAATTTGTGTTGTCTATGGATTATTTGGTGATTTTTTTTAGTCGGTTTATTTTTTAGCTTTACGGCAGAAGAGAACGATAGGGTGTGGCTGTGGGATTGTGTTTGACTATGTTGGATGTGGATATAATCACTGTGTGTGTGCTTTTTTTGTTTACCGTTTATTCTTTTTGTAATGTTTGACGATTTTTACTCGCTCGCTATTTTCTTAGGGTTTCTGAACTCGGATGATGGTTTCTGTGCACTGTAGGTTTTGTTTCTGTTATTTTAATTGAGTGTGTTTTCATTTTGAGTTGAGCCTAAGGAGTGTTTTGTCATTTTAATTGGTTAGTTGTTGTTTTCAAGGTTTCTGAATGCTGTTGCTCTTGTCTCACTATTGTGGTTAGTTTTGAAATTGCGGAAGAAGTTTTAATTGATGAGTTAATTGCTTTCTATTTACATTGGAGTTGAGCATGGTGACTTTTTCAGGTGCTTTATGTCATTTAGTGGGTGTGTGCTGAATGTTTAACAATGTGTTGATTGTAATTTTTTGTTTGTTTGTTGTTTGTTATCTGTTTCATCTGCTCGAGGATTTATCCTCAAGATGATTGCATTTTGTAATCTAGTTGCCGCCATTTGTTTCTTTTTGCTTCTTGATCTATACGCATTGTCAATGCTGATAGTGGGTTTGCCTTTTGTTCTTGGTTTGTTAATAACTAACTTGTGTCCCATGTGTGTAGTTTCCATCATGGGTAGAAAGAAAAGAACTGAAGGACCCAGTGGGGGTGAAAGCTCTGAGACTCAGCGCCCTGCTGAAAGAAGTGCACCGCCCCAACAACAGGCTGCTGCCCCTGGAGGGACTGGACCCCAGGGAGGAGGTAGAGGCTGGGGTCCCCAAGGAGGACGTGGAGGTTATGGTGGGGGCCGTGGCCGTGGGATGCCTCAGCAACAATATGCCATCCCCCAACAGCAATATGGCGCTCCACCTGATTATCAAGGTAGGGGCAGAGGAGGGTCTTCTCAGCAAGGAGGCCGTGGAGGATATGGTGGTGGCCGAGGTGGTGGTGGTGTGGGCGGTGGCCGCGTAGGTCCTTCATATGGTGGTCAGTCTAGGCCACCAGTACCCGAGCTGCACCAAGCAACCTCAGTTCAATCATATCAAACTGGGGTGAGTCCTCAGCCTATATCATCAGAGGCCAGTTCTTCCCTGCCACCTGAACCGGTGGATTTGGAGCAATCAATGGGGCAAATGGTGATTCATGAAGCTGCTCCTACTCCTCCTCCCCAAAGTAAATCATCAATGAGGTTTCCCCTTCGACCTGGGAAGGGTAGCTATGGCATAAAGTGCATTGTGAAGGCTAATCATTTCTTTGCTGAGTTACCAAATAAAGATCTTCATCAGTATGATGTAAGTTCCTATTTTAATAATGATAGGTGGAAAATTCTTATTCTTATATTTTAACATACTACTTGTTTGCTGTTTCTTGTTACCTAGGTAACAATTACCCCAGAAGTGACATCTAGAGGTGTGAACCGTGCTGTTATGGAGCAATTGGTTAAGCTGTATCGGGAATCTCACTTGGGCAAGAGGCTTCCTGCATATGATGGACGCAAGAGCCTCTATACTGCTGGGCCATTGCCATTTATTTCCAAGGAGTTTAAAATTACTCTTATTGATGATGATGAAGGAGCAGCAGGAGGACAGAGGTTTACTTGCGTTTATTGCTTTTGGTTGTTCCGTAGATTTTGATTTCAACATTTTTTTTATTACCTTTTATTTATATTTTATACAGGAGGGACCGAGAGTTCAAGGTGGTGATAAAGTTGGCTGCACGGGCAGACCTTCACCATTTAGGGCTCTTTTTGCAGGGAAGACAAACTGATGCTCCCCAAGAGGCTTTGCAGGTTCTTGACATTGTGCTTCGTGAACTCCCTACTACAAGGTTCCTGTTGCAATTCTTTTTATTGCTCTTTATTACAATTTTCTCACCATGTTGTGACTTCTTTGCTTACTGGATTTTTGATGTTGTAGGTATTGTCCTGTAGGAAGATCATTTTATTCACCCGACCTGGGCAGAAGACAGCCTTTAGGTGAGGGATTGGAGAGCTGGCGAGGTTTCTACCAGAGTATTCGTCCAACTCAGATGGGTTTGTCTTTGAATATTGGTAAGTAACACCAGAGTTTGTATACCTTTTTAATTCTTTATTAATTTTTGTTAACCTGTTGTGTAAAATACATTTTTGTAATCTAAATATTTCCTTTGGATATGAAGATATGTCTTCCACTGCATTTATTGAGCCACTGCCTGTTATCGACTTTGTTACCCAACTGCTGAATAGAGATGTTTCTGCTCGGCCACTGTCTGATGCTGATCGAGTGAAGGTTAGATTTTGTAATGTCTTTTTTGATATAGTCATCTATGATCAAGGTTATATTTTGGTTTAAATTAGTTACCTACTATTTGTTTAACTTGATAGTAATGCACCATAGCTGTGTGCGTAAACAAAGAAATTCCCTCCAATTAAAACATACTTCCCCTCTTCTTGTGTGTAACAGATCAAGAAGGCTCTTCGAGGAATAAAAGTTGAAGTAACTCACCGTGGAAATATGAGAAGAAAATACCGAATCTCTAGCTTGACATCTCAGGCAACAAGAGAGCTTACGTGAGTATGGCTGGCAAGTTTTTTGTTGATGAAATATATATTATCCTTTTGTTTGATTTGTTTTTGGTTCTGTTTTAGTTTCCCTGTAGATGAAAGGGGAACTATGAAATCTGTTGTGGAGTACTTCTATGAGACATATGGGTTTGTCATTCAGCACACTCAGTGGCCTTGTCTACAAGTTGGTAATACACAGAGGCCAAACTATTTGCCAATGGAGGTAACTCACTCATGTGTTTTTTTAGCTATTTTTGGTGGACTAGCCTGCTTTAGCTAATAACTTGTCTGTAATTGCAGGTATGCAAGATTGTGGAAGGTCAAAGATACTCAAAGAGGTTGAATGAGAGGCAGATTACTGCTCTTCTGAAAGTTACGTGCCAGCGTCCTGTTGAGAGGGAGCGTGATATCATGCAGGTAATTGATGTTTTGGGATTATATTGTTTATTTTTTCTAAATTTAATGATGCAAGTAATTGATGTTTTGGTCCTGGGACTTTATGTGGGGTATTATGTTTAAATTCTTAGACATTTGGCAATTTCTGTTTAGAGTAAAAAGTTATTGTTTTCCTGGTGTAATCTCTGTCTGCTTCATATAGACTGTATATCACAACGCTTACCATGAAGATCCTTATGCCAAAGAGTTTGGAATCAAAATTAGTGAAAAGCTTGCTCAAGTTGAAGCACGCATCCTACCTGCACCATGGGTATATTTTTTGTAGATGGACTTATTAACTTTTTGAAACTTCGGTATTGTTTTTCTAATAACCATTGATTTTATGTTTCCCTCAGCTCAAATATCATGATACTGGCAGAGAGAAGGATTGTCTTCCTCAAGTTGGGCAATGGAATATGATGAACAAGGTACTTGTTTGGTTGCTTTTGTTAGGTGATTGTGTACATTGTATGATATTAATGTTAGATGAGTTTTTGTGTTTTTATCTTGAATGGTTCAAGGATGTGAGCTGTTTTGGGTTAATTAGTTTTAGAGTTTTAGTTAGATTTTTTAACTTTCGGTAAAATTCAATAAAATGCATCATGTGGAAATACATGCATGGTCGCGAGGTGTTTGTCTTTTGAATCAATCTATGAGGGATAAAAAATGTCTGGCTTGTTTATTGCAATTAGTTTATTTGTTTACTTCTATTTGATGAATACTAATTTTCTATTTCTTTCAGAAAATGGTGAATGGGGGTACTGTCAACAACTGGTTCTGCATAAATTTTTCAAGGAGTGTTCAAGATAGTGTTGCCCGTGGCTTTTGCTATGAACTTGCTCAGATGTGCTATATATCTGGCATGGTTTGTATATGTTCTCTTTAATCGATTTGTTTTGCATACAGCTTGCTTGGTTATTTCACCCATTTGTTTCATGTGATCAGGCATTTAATCCCGAGCCAGTTGTCCCACCAGTCAGTGCTCGCCCTGATCAAGTGGAGAAAGTTCTGAAAACCCGTTATCATGATGCAAAAAATAAGCTTCAGGGAAGGGAGCTGGATTTGCTTATTGTTATTTTACCTGACAATAACGGATCTCTTTATGGTTGGTGCATGGACTGTGATTTTTGTAACACAAATCCGACTTTTGAAAATGTATTAATTATGTACTTTTTTGTTGTGTAGGTGACCTCAAACGTATATGTGAGACAGATCTTGGACTAGTTTCACAGTGTTGTTTGACGAAGCATGTGTTTAAAATGAGCAAGCAGTACCTTGCAAATGTTGCATTGAAAATTAATGTCAAAGTGGGAGGGAGAAATACTGTACTTGTTGATGCACTTTCACGCCGCATCCCCTTAGTTGGTGACAGACCTACTATTATTTTTGGAGCTGATGTGACTCATCCACATCCAGGAGAGGATTCAAGCCCGTCAATTGCAGCTGTATGCATTTTGGTTCAAACAACTCGAGCTAGAAGACATTTTTCTTCAGCTATTTAAATAATAATGGTGTGTTAAAACTGCAGGTTGTGGCTTCTCAAGATTATCCTGAAATTACGAAGTATGCTGGATTAGTCTGTGCCCAAGCTCATAGACAGGAACTCATTCAGGATCTTTTCAAACAATGGCAAGATCCAGTCAGAGGAACAGTGACTGGGGGAATGATCAAGTACTCTCCTTCCCTTCTCTCATATGTGAGCTATTAATCTTGATTTACTGGATTTTCATTTTCGCTTGTATTTTTGGCAGAGAACTTCTTATTTCTTTTAGGAGGGCTACGGGACAGAAGCCACAGCGCATTATATTTTACAGGTAGTCTTCCGTTCTCAAATTGTTTGTGTGACCAACATATTAATATTTAAGTAAACATAATGATGATTCTCTAATATTTGTTAGGGACGGTGTAAGTGAAGGCCAATTTTACCAAGTTCTACTGTTTGAGCTTGATGCCATTCGAAAGGTGAAATGGTTTTATATTTTGTTTAGCATCAATGTGAGAATTTAATGTTGCTAATGCTGAATTGTTTGTCTTTGCTTTGTTCCAACCCCAGGCATGTGCATCCCTTGAACCCAACTATCAACCTCCCGTGACATTTGTTGTGGTTCAAAAGCGTCATCATACAAGGCTCTTTGCTAGCAACCATCATGACAAGAGTTCTGTTGACAGGAGTGGCAACATATTACCTGGTATTTACTTTAGTTAACTATTTGGTGCCATTCGTTTTAAAGAAACTATTTGGTGCTAAATAATTCTACTTCCTCATAAAAAATTGCAGGCACAGTTGTTGATTCCAAAATCTGCCATCCTACAGAGTTTGACTTTTATCTTTGTAGCCATGCTGGAATACAGGTGTGATCCTTTACTACTCATCCATCAGAGTTTGCTCATGACTTATAATTTTATTTTAAAAAATTACATCCTCATCGATGTAAACCATGTGTTACACAGGGTACAAGCCGTCCTGCTCACTATCACGTGTTGTGGGATGAAAACAATTTTACTGCAGATGCTTTGCAAACTCTTACTAACAACCTTTGCTACACGTAAGTTAGTTTGCGTTGCTTTTTCAAATTCCCCTGTTCCAAATTTATAGGCAGCATACTGAATTTGATGTTTTTGTTTTGTTAGATATGCTCGATGCACACGTTCTGTTTCAATTGGTGAGTTTCCCCCACTCATAATGTTACTTTTACAAATATTGTCATATATGTGTGGTTAACTGATTGTGGTTGTTTGATGATTGTCAGTGCCTCCTGCATATTATGCCCATTTGGCTGCTTTCCGAGCAAGATTTTACATGGAACCGGAGACGTCCGATAGTGGGTCCATGACGAGTGGGGCAGTTGCTGGGCGTGGAATGGGTGGCGGTATGGGTCGAAGTACCCGAGCACCTGGAGCTAATGCTGCTGTCAGACCACTACCTGCTTTGAAGGAAAATGTGAAGAGGGTTATGTTTTATTGTTAAGATATCTATGTCATGGTCTTGTTTTGTGGAGTGCTTTGAAATTATCGTTGTTGGTAGGGGGGACCCAGTTTAGTGTGGTGTGTGAATAAAGTGTGTTTGGCTTGCATTTTTCTGCCAATTCGTGAACCCCAGTCGTCACGAACCTTATCTGATGCAAACTGTGTCGTAGTTGAAAGTTGCTAGTCTTTATTATTGCCGTTGAGAAGTTTGATTTTTCTGGTTGCATGGAAAATGTTGAGGTTTAATATAATAGTACGATATGTTTGTAACCGGAATTGATTTGGAATTTTTCTGAAATGGAGTAGAATTGACTAAGAGAAAGTTTGGTTTTCATTAAGTTATATCTTCTCTTATAATGGTGTCTCATCTGCATAAGATTCTGAAGAGTGTGTTTTAGAGAGATTGGTTTCTTTATCGGTTTGAATTGATTTGTATATTATGTGCGTTTTGAAAGGTAGGTCCATTCATAAAATGCAGAGTATACATATTATTGACAACCGTTGAAGCAATATATTAAATGCGTACACGCAAAGGAGGGTATTCAAATAAAAAATAGTAGTTATATATATATATATATATATATATATATATATATATTATAATTCCAAATAAAGAGTTAGTATTTGTTATGAAAATAGATTGCTTTATATTCTTCATCGAAAACGTAAATAATAATCTTGTCCATTTTTGTTTTGTTTGTTGGAGTTGGTTTATGACGTTAAGTGCAATAAATATTAGTTCAGCAAAATTTATAAATAAAAATTCTTGGTTAGGAGTGCAAGAGTTTAGCACAATAGACTTGATTATCATAACAAATAAAATTTAATATTTGGTTTGTCTTCCTATTATTGGTTAGGAGTGCAAGAGTTTAGCACAATAAACAATTTACTGTCTTCCTATTTTTTATTTTATTACATTAATCAAACTAATTAGATATTTTTCATTCTTTTGTTTTCTCTCAATCCAAATAAGTTACTTCTTATTATTTTTCTGTTTTTTTTTCTCTCTTCAGTCCACAACAAAACATGACACTGTTTAATTTATTACAGTTATAATAAATGTAGAAGAAAACAAAATGAAAACGCCACAGTATTAGTGAGAATGAAATTTATAGACGTAAATAAATATTTTTTTCTTTTATTTATCGATTAGTAATATTATTTTAATTATTTATATTACCATGATAAAAAAAATTTATTAATAAAAAATAATAAGATAATTAAGCATACTTGAGATTTTCTGATAGAGGTTTCAGTTTTAGTGTGGAAGTTGGCTGAACATCAGACAAAATCGGAAAGGGGAGAAGACTAGGTTCCACAACCTCTACCTCAACCTGTAAGTTGGATTCACATAAACTTTCAACATGGTTAGCACATTTCTGACTCTATAAAATTAATATAAAAAGGTATAACACCTAAAGTTTCATCTAAAGTTTCGGAAATATTCTTAAAACAAAAATTAAGTTCATGATCAAATTCAGTGCATGAAGACAGAGAAGAATGTAGATAAGATAAAAAAGAATGTTTCTTATGATACAAAGAATCAAAATCAAGAACATATTCATCAACAATATCGTCAATAAGCTCAACACAGAAAACATAATGGTTTTCAGATGGATGTTTCATGGCATCAAGAATGTTAAAATGGGCAAAAATATCATCAAATTCCATATACAGACTACCAGCATAAACATCAATCTTAGTTCGGTCTGTTTTCAAAAATAGTCTGCCTAAAATGATTAGGTCAAATCCATGGAAAAATTCCTCTTCCATATCAAGAACATAAAAATTAGCATGAAAAATAAGTTCACCAATCCGAATCAAGACACCCTCAATGAGACTTGTAGGGTGGGCAACACTTCTATTTGCCAACTGTATCACCACACCTGTAGGTTGCATAGGTCAAAGAGACAAAGATTTATAAATAGACAACGACATAACATTAATTGAAGCATCCAAATCAAGCATGACATTTTCAAATTGCTATTTTTAATAACACAAGGTATACAGAAAGTACCTGGATCCTTACATTTCCTTGGAATGTGAGGAACAAATTTACCTATCAATGCAGATATGTTTCTGCCCATGCTGATCGGCTCATGACCCTTCATCTTCCTCTTGTGTGTGCACAACTCCTTCAAGAATTTAGCATATTTGGGAATCTGTTTGATGACATCAAGCAGAGGTATGTTCATCCTCTACCTTCCTGAAGGTCTCTAAGATCTCCCTATCCACCTATTCTATCTTTTTGCATGGAATTATTTTGGAAGGAAATGGATGAGGGATTGGAGGTTATTGCAAATCACCACTGATAGAAGGTGCACTGGAAGAAGATCTATTGTTTCTAACTACATGCTCATCTCGTTGTTTCCTCAAAGGCATATTTCTCTTTGTTGTCGCCAGGGTATCCTCTTCCTCAAGTTCAGGTGCATGTGTAGGTACTCGAACTAAGATTCAATCTGTTTACCCGATGTCAATGTGATGACACTAACCTTCTTGGGATTCTGCACAGTTTGAGAAGACAATCTATTGGATTTTGTGACTGCGCCTGGTTAAGTTGAGTGGCCTTCTGTCTCATCTGATTTGTTAAACTCTGAATGGAAACTCTTGTCTCTGGCTGGAATTGCATATTTGAAAAGTCATCTGTCTAACCAATTCCTCCAATAAAGGTTCATAAGTAGAAGGTTGAGAAACTGGTGGTGTAGGAGTTTCATTCTGTTGTCTCTGATACTGCTGCTGAATGGGTGGAGGCACATAAGGTCTACTTAGACCAGCAGAGTTCTGGAAAGGAGATGGTGACTGTTGTTGCTGTTATTGCTATTGTGGGGAGTTTCACCATATACGATTTGGGTGATTTCACAAACCCGGATTGTACTTGTTGTTGGACAAGTCATAATTCTGCTACGGTTGTGGTCTATTGTTGTAGATGTTCGCAGCATAGGTTTGAGGAGAATGGGCGTCGGAACCAAACATATTGCTGCAAAGATGGACAAAAATCTGTATAATGATCATTCGAAGAGCATATGCCGCGCACTCTCGCAAATGTTGTGGTATATTTCCAGTGAAATTCTATGAACTTCATCAGTTCTTTAACTTGAGTTTTTCATATCCAAACGAGGAGTAATGGTTTTGCTGCTAGGCTGGAACTACTGGACTGGTAGAGAGGTATCGGGGAAGAAGAAGAGAATGATGACGACGATCATTTATCGAAGTCGTATCCGGTCAAATAAATACAATTAAATGTAGTATTAGGAAGTAACTCCTAGGTCGTCTCCTAAGGACCTAGTTTTCTGTCAAAGGATTAAACACACAGAAAAATGAAGGGTTTGTTATGAAATCATAAGATGCAGAAGTTCATGCTCAACTTAATTCCAACTTGAATTAATTAACTAAGCGATAATTAACACAAGTTTTCCTTTTATTGAACCTTAATTCCAACCCAAATTAATTAACTAAGCAATAATTAATACAAGTTTTCCTTATGCAAATTAAGCATTCACATACATCAATCATTCCATCCAAACAATCCGTGACTCACTCCATTAAGCATGAGCAAAGACACAAATTTCATATTAACTGAAACATTAAGCATGAATCAGTAAAAACATTAAGCACAGAAATAAAATGATGAAGAGTTAAGAGACGAAGAGAACAAAAATAACACAACAACATCCTCAAAGCTTCATCACAATTTGAATCAAAAGAATAACCTTATAAATTAGACTTCTATTAAATTCGAATAAAGCAAAGATTAAACACAAACAGAGATTAAATGCAAAACGGAATTGAAACAAGAACGAAATTAAATTAAAACAGGAACAAAATTAAATTCAAATAGGAACGAGATTAAATTAAAATAGGAACGAAATTAAATTAAATAAAAAGAGAAACGAAATTAAATTGCAGAGAGTCTATAACTCCTTTGGCTTCACCTCCTTTAATAGGCGGCTAGACCTAGGTCAGTCATGAACGCTAAACCTAATGGGCCCATCCAATTCTGCTCCAATGAATAAAACCTAAAAAGAAAAACTAAAAATGAAAACTCATAATGTGACAACTCCTCTTCAATTCTAGAATTAATTTCCAAGCCTAATAAAATTTCAAAGCTCCCGTGAAAATAATAATAAAATTAGCTTAGAAAATTCGAATTAAATATTCTGATAAATGAAACTCAAACAGTCAAATTGAGAAAATAATTGGCAGTTAAGCATAACTCACTAATTAAAATAGGTACAAAAAGACAAGTAAATAAGGAAAAATAATAACTCATCAATCATGTTGATTCCTCCGAGCTTTGTAACCTCCACCTCCTCAAACAACATGGTTTGTAGATGCATATAATTTTCGGATTTGTTCTTTGCCTCATTATCATTCCCATAAACCTCAAAAAAGCTATGTACACAGGAGCCGTGCTCCAAAGTGTAGACAAAAATACATTGTGCGTGTCCACTGTATGATCATCTTTCAGATGGGTTACCAGGTTTACCCATAACAGAACATTCTGAACTAGCATATGGACAATTATAAGGTCTACATGCACATTGAGATTCATGCTTTAGCTTGCTGTACTATGGGTATGTTCCCATGCACCCAAAACCTTGATATTTATAGGTAAGTTGTAATCATGCAACCACATTTTCCCGTGTCGGAGATCTGATATTGTCAAGCCTATGCCTACATGTAGGGTACCGATCATGGACTTTCGGTTTGCAACCAGAGCATAAAGTGTGACCATTTGAATATTGGTGGATTGGAGGGTACATGACATTTAAACACACAGGGCACTCTAACCCCTCACGAAGTGTGACCATTTGAATATTGGTGGATTGGAGGGTACATGACATTTAAACACACAGGGCATTCTAACCCCTCACGAACACTGCTTGGAGCAGTCCTATGAGGCTTAAGAGAAGTCTTCAGAGGCTGATTCACAAGTTCACCTATTTCAGTTAGCTTTTCTGTTTGAGGAGGATCAACACTAGATCTGCTCCGTATATCATCAAAGAATGGATGACTAGATGCCATGCTTGTGCCACCAAATGACTCGTTTACGAGGAGTGGATCCAAAACCTCCCAAAGCAGGCTCCTGACCAAAAAACTAATGGTCCACGAAGTGACGATGATGAGTTGCCATTGACTGGGAGCATGTGGCCTTTGGCTCGTGGGGTTGCATTGGAGGTGTTGAAATTATGATTTTAAGGCGAAAGAACAGTGGTGGTGTTTGAACGCGGTAGCCGCGACCCTTGACTTTGGTGCCGTGGTCTTTGGTAGAGCATGTGACGACGACGGAGGAAATCACGACTGCGATGAGGGAGATGAGCGGAGAGGAAAGAAGGCACGAGCCTGCGATATCGGCGAGCGCACGACGATACCGTGCCAGTTGATGTCGCCCTTGCAGAGCTCGTGAGGGTGGTGCGACGGTAACGGCGGTAACTGCTCGAAATTGGAGGCTATGTTGGCTGGCGAGACTGGGCGACGACCTTCAAGGAGGGCAAGATTCCGGCGACAGTGCCGGTGGCTGATTCAATTACGGTCTTGCTGTTAGGAGCGCTGGTGTGTTGTGGTGTGCATAGTTTGAGGGTGTAATGGAGGTGAGTTTTAGGATGAAGGCGGTGTATGAGCGAGGAAAGAAACCAGTTTTGTTGCGTTTCGATGCGTTTCACGTGCGAGAACACGGGCCTTCCCTATTAGTATATATCCACGACTGAGATAAGCTCCTCCGGCAGTGTCGGCGGTTGGAGCCGGGAGTGTGGTGGGATAGGAAGGCGTGGGAGTAGATGAAGCGGTAGCCGCTAGGGATGGTGGAGATGACGCGGCGGGCGATGGGGTCATGCAAGGAGGGCCACGTGGTGGTGCAGATTTCGGGGCCAGAGATCCTCTTGGATGCAGAGGCGGTGCATGATATCATGGTGCAGATTGGAACGTAGAGGTGCAGATTGGAACGTAGAGGTGCAGGTTGGTTGGTAGAGGCTTTGGGTGTTAGCGTCAGTGTGGCGGAGGAGCATGAGATGTGCCGAATTTTGGGCAGACATCGACTGACTTCAGCTACTGCTCAAGGGTAGAGAGTGTATATGATTTAGGTAAGAGTTTAGAAGTATCATTATGATGATTGAAATCATATTTATAAGTGTTGTAGTGGGTTTGAAGTATGAAGCTAGTGTGTTATATTATGTTAATCCGTTATGATTCTATTATGAATTGGTACTATATTTGGTTATGTCTTGATTTACTATATAGTACATTTTTTTTTTAATATTTTTCTACTAATATATTTGGTTTTTATTTTTTAAATTCTAATGTAACCTTAATTTCTTTCTCAAATTTTTATATTATATATATAAAAAATAACCAATTTTTTTCAAGTAATTAATATCCACGAACAATTTTAATATATTTGAGAAAAATTTTAACGTATATTATCCTGTACAAATACATTTCAAATATATAATTTTAATCGAAGTTGAAAAAAATAAAAGTTGAAAATATATGAAAAAAAAGTTGTAGAAGGTACTTTTTTTTTAAATGTATTATTATTTTACTTTAAATTTCAACATTTTAAAAAACTTAATAATTAAACTTAACATTATAGTACTACTATTTCTCATCTCAAACTTGATGTCCTGTATATAAAAAAAAATGTGTTAAAAATCTTAAGTTTATGGAAAATTATAAAAATATTTAATAATTAAGTTTTTTTATAATATCAAATAGTTTAAGTTATAATATATTAGAGTAAAATTTTTACGTATATTATCTGTACAAGTACATTTCGAATATATAATTTTAATCGAAGTTGAAAAAATAAAAGTTGAAAATATATGAAAAAAAAAAAATATCTTCAGTTGTAGATGATCTTCTTCATCTTTAGTTATTTGTTTCCACATATGTTTCAGTGGGATTTGGCTAAGAATGGTCGCATTTAGATAAATGATTCTTGTGTGTCTTAATTTTTGTGATGTAAAAGAAACCTCGTGTGGTTTTGATGTACCAAGATTTCGTGGTTATCATATATTATATGTGTTAAAATCTAATTATCTAATCTCAAAAAAAAATCTACTTAAAAAGATTTGTTTATTTAGGTTGAATAAAATTAATCTAATAATTTATTGTAAATTATAAAATTTAGTATTCCCTCTCAATTGGAGATAAATGTGTATTTTACATTTTACAATTAACAAATTAAAGTGCCAGCTGCACATTTTCTCACTGTTTCTTTTGAAAATATTTTTATCGATTAAATTATTGTGAATTGTAAAACCTAAAATAAAAAATTCAGAAACACAATATTTTTCAATTTATTTTCTTTATCAGAACATAGTATTAATTCTAACAAACTCTCCTACAACAAAGATACCACAGTTATAATTCTAACAGAAATACAAATAATAGATAATCAATTTTATCTATTATTAAGTATAACTATTAACTAACACTATACAATCTATGGTTATGTAATATTAGTTATGTGAATTTGTGTTTACTTAATTGTTGCAAAAGATACTTACTCAATCAATCATACATAAATTATAATCAATTAAGTAAGTTAAAATCTTGTTTCGCTTCTTGTAGTCGAAATGATTTTATTTTCTATTTTATTCATTTTCACCCGTAAATTTTATCTTAAAATATATGATCAAATTATATATGAAAAGATGGTTGATATATTATATTTTATTAATAATATCTATAATATAATTAATTATATTCTTTTATAAATAATGCATGGTCTATAATTAATTATATGGATCTAGACCCATTAAATTAATATTCTTGTAAAGGATATAATTGATTGTTGTATATGTTTTTATTCCGAGAATGATAATATTAAAACACTATACGCTGCTAATCACTTAAAATATATATGATTATAAACTATATGTTATTATTTTAACTCAATTACAATAACGTAAATTTTTTCATTATTTTCTTACTTTTTTAAAGTATTTTTTTATTAAATTTAAATAATTTTATTTTCTATTTTTGAATATCTTGTTTGTTTTTAGTTGAAGAAACATAAAAACAGTTATAGAAAATTAAAAAAAATAAAAGAAAACACACATTTAGAAATAAAAAAATTAAATATAAAAATGAATAATTGTTAACACATCAATTTTTTCGTACAAACACAGAGTTAACAGGGAGACATATGAATTCGTTTGTTACATGATATGATAATTATGTAAAAGCAAAGATATTAAATTGTTTGTATTATTTTAAATAGTAAATTAAACTTTTGTTCATTATTTATGATATTATAACATGGGTTGTTAACTACACGAGCATCATGATTGAGAAAAACTAGAAGTGGATAACTCTGTTATTTTATTATATATTTTCTTATTAAATATAGTAGAAATCATTGAAAAATTTATATGTTAAACATGTTTATAATATAACTATGAATAATGTTAGTTTTATTTTTTTAATTATATTTCATGATATTTTAATAATTATATTTAATATTTTATGTTCTTGATTTAGGTACATAAAAAAAATTAAGTACAAAAGTTAAAAAATAAATAAATATATAGATCCCAATAGGTTATATGGACAAATTTCTTATTTAAGTCTTACAAAGTTTAGATAAACTTAAATTTGAAGTTATTAAAAGTATATCTTAAGTTTATTGGCCTATTATAGTATTACTATTTCTCATCTCATACTTGATGTCGTGGATATAAAAAAAAATGTGTTAAAGATCTCAAGTCTATAGAAAATTGTAAAAATATTTAATAATTAAGTTTTTTTATAATATCAAATAGTATAAGGTATAATATATTTGAGTAAAATTTTTACGTATATTATCCTGTACAATACATTTAGAATATATAATTTTAATCGAAGTTGAAAATATATGAAAAAAAATAATATCTACAGTTGTAGATGGTACTTTTTTTTCAAAAATATATTATTATTTTACTTTAAATTTCAACATTTTAAAAAACTTAATAATTAAATTAACATTATAAATGATTTATCATAAATTTAATTTTGGAGGAAGTAAAATATTATGTTTTTTTTTTTTTGAAAGGAAACTATAAGAGAGGAGAAACTCCGAAATAAAGTAGGTTTTGGAACCTTAGGCTTCAACCTAATTGTAGTGTTTGATTTGAAGTGAAGATCTTCACCGAGGAGTCTAATGAATCCAAGAACAGAGATACTGGTCAAATTGGCAATCTTTATGACACCTATCTATTTTTTGCTAAAGGATGACGGCGGTTGCATTCGACCCGAGGGTCTCACCTTCGTAAGTCTCTTCCTTTTCTCTCAAGCTATTTTTTTTTTTTTTTTTTATGATTTCTTCGATGCCCAACACGGTTTTTCCATTTTATTTTTAAATTTCTAGGTGGGTTTTCTTATTCTCGATGCACCATTCTCAATTTGTTTTTTTGTTTTTGATTTTAAGTATCTGTTGCAGTTTTGAATTACCATCCTTCATTGGTTTGGAACTGACTTTGCCTATTGGTTTTCTTGTTCTGTTTGCAAAGTTTGATGAAGGGTTTGTTTGAATAAACATCATTATGCACTCCAGGAGGAGAAGTAGAAAAAAAGAAAAAAAAAAAAAAAAAAAAAAAAAAAAGACCGCTGGTTCTTTATAGGTTAAAATTAAATTAGTTTATGCATATGCTAGACCTAATTTTAGCTTATGAAAAAACTCATTAAGATTTCTTTCTTTTATATATATATATATTTCCTGAAAAGTTGTTAGATAGAAAAATTTATCCAAACATATTCGAAATATGTGGTTTTGACACTTGTTTGATGATTGTTAAATGGAACCAAACTCGGATTCTAATTGTGGATGGTTTATGTAACAATATAAAAGGGTTTGTGAGCGAGAGAGTGTCAATCAATCTCTATGTTGTTTCTTGATTACTTGTGTTACCGACTCAGATATATGCCTTTGCTGAGGGTGATTTCCCCCTTCAAAACTTGTCACACCATCAATAGTTTCATTGCTTCGACTAAATAAGTGTATGTAAAGTCTGGATTTCAATTAGATGATTCAAATAGAAAAAGGATGGTAGCAATTGAAAGAGTAGAGGGATCATTCAAATAGAAAAAGGATGGTGGCAATTGAAAGAGTAGAGGGATCTAACGGTAAATAATGTCTCTAAAAATTTTTGTCTTAGAATGATACAACTTTTGTTGCTGTGAGATCGAAGGTATAAATAAACCTTGTGTGGGAAGGGGATGATAGGATAAACTGCAGGAAAAGTAGCTTGGGTTGGATTTGACAGTGGGAAGTGGGAACAAACAGCCCTCAGAATGACTTTGGGGCCACTTTAGTATAATTCTTAGACAATTTTGAATCCATTGGTAGCATTTGGTAGACATGCTAAAACTAGATGGAACATAATCGTGAGTTTTATTCTATGATGCATTTCAAAATAGAACTGCTTGAGGAGTTAAAAGTTGTACATTTTTTATTCACTAAAAAGGGTGGAACCAAGGAATACCGAACATTGTTGTTCTATTATGTTCAATCCCATTTGATCTGTGCATCAAGAGCTATTTAACATGGCAACAGCAGAAACACAAACCTAATACTGCCTTATCTCCTCTAGATATTGTGTCAGGAAATAAGAGTATGGCATACTTGATCTACTATTGCATTGGCTTTATTGTAACAAGACCAAAGTGAAAAACAGAGAATGGAAAGAAAAACATTTTCTCAAACCAAACAATCCATAAAATTCTTTAGATAAAACAGAGACTTGAGCAGCTGATAGAATGCTATCGGAAGTATGCAAAGTGTGTTTACTTAGATGATAACAGCTAGCGGCATTAATCAGTATATTCATTTCTTATGTCTCAGATTAAATTGATCAGGTAAGTATATGACTATGTTGGGAGAAGTAGAGAACAATATCCTAATGTGTTTATTTATCTTTATAATCCTGTTCACAATGGTTTCATGCCTTGGGAGCAACTCTATTTTTCATGTTAAATGTGATGAAGCAAAAGATTTGTAAGGTTTTTCTATGAGTAAATTTAAATTAGTTTGCCTCTTGTAAATTTGCAATTAGATGTAGCCAAATGACATAAAACGGTTTCTTGGACTTGCATTCCTGTATGGCAGAATCGTGAGGTGTGTAAGATATGTCCCAAGTAGGAGTTTCCTTGGTGGATTAGAACCTATAGCCTTGCAATAAATATAGGTGCCCTTCCCAATTAGAGAGATTCTACATACTAAGTAGAATCTCATCTAATTATTTGAGAATTCATTTATGCTTTGACATTGGTTTCTTGTTTTCCTTCTATATTTTGGTTCAGACGATTTAACTTCAATTTAGGTTGTTTCTGATGGTATATTTTCTTAATTGCAGATTAAGTATATGATAGAAGACTATATGGAATCTCTAAAAAAACAGGTGGGCAAATTGGACAGTAGCAAGGATAAACCATAAAATTATGGTAGTCTTCATGCTGAGTCAAAGTTTTCTTTTAGTAGTTTGAACTGGATTGCTCTCTTCCCCCACAACCTTTATCTTATTGAGTATTGTTTCTTTGTGTTTTTCTTTTATACCAAAATTGTAATTGAGAAGGGTGTTTTACACATCAAATAAGTTGCATTTGTCAAATCCGAGCATTTAAAAGCTGTGTTAATGTCTATTGACTGGTCTAAGGATGATTCATCGATTGAGTGTGCAGCAGGCTATGCAAACTTTGAGCAGGGAATAGCTAAAGTTAAAGTAGGTTATGCGACTGTTGCCTAGGTTACATGAACATAAAATAGAACACTTGTGTCTGGTAATTAAAAGCGTAAACGTCTTCCTATTCCAAATCGATAACATTCTAAAAATCATAAGATTTTATCTGATAGATAACCTACCAATAAAAGAACAATAACAAAAGTCAAGGCAAACTCTACCGAAATCGATTATAATTTGATTTAAACGTAACTTGGTTATAAAATTGAAAACTAAAATGAAAGCTTAATGTAGGCATATCTCGATCCTCTAGGGTCATCAGTTAATAGTCTCCCCACAAGTACATATTCAATTTCTATTGTTATAAACCTTTGAACTACGATGGCATTTCCCTAAAGCTTTTTGACTCTAGAGGATCCTAGCCAACAAATATACATATTAAATTAAAAAATTTCACCCTTTTAAGTGTCAAATTTGAAAAGTATCTCATGTTTGGTAAAACGATGAGGACTAATTTGAACGAGTTCTACAGCATGCATCTGCGATGTTTAACTGAGGCAGAGGTATGCATGCTAAAGAAAATATTGTTTTTTAGCTTAGGAATTACGATGTATATACAGTGAGAAAGAAGAGATAGCTAAGGAATAAAAGTAAGTGACAAGGGACAGAGAAACATATAAGGATATAAAGTGGGTGCAGTAATTGCGACATGAAAAATTCAAAACTAATAGTATTTTCGGGTGATGATGCAAGGCAGTAGGAAATGAACATTACTTTCGTGTCCTAAAACCAATGCAAATTCAGATAAGGGTTAGTATTTATATTAACCACATGCATAAATCATGTGGTAAAAGAACCTAAACCTCTTTGTCGTACCAAGAAAATAGGTAGGATTTGAATCAGCACGAGATTGTCTCCCTACAGCATATTCCAAAGTTGTCTATTTGATTTGTAAACTTTGAAGTACTGTCTTCATTTTCGTTACTTGGTTGGCAAAGCAGTATCTTTAGAAGATATACATGTTCTTCAGCTTTTTCCACAAACTAGGGGATTTCTTCCCGTCAAATCTCTTCCCAGAAGAATTACCATTTTTCCACTTGAACTTCCTAAACTTGTCCATCTGAACTCAAACCTCCAAAGCTATTCCCTCCCCACTCTTCACTTTGTTACCATCTTGACCATATATATTTATTTTCTTGATTTAGGTACATATATAAAGTTGAGTATGAAAAAAAAAAAAAAAAATATATATATATATATATATATATATATAAATCCCAATAGGTTAGATATATAAATAGATTGTAAAGTTTAACTAAACTTAAAATTCAAGTTATTAAGAATCTATCTTATTTTTGTTGGACTTGTTATATTATTTATTATTATTTTCTGAATTTTTATGTTTGATGTCCTCAACACAAAGAAACGTGTTAAAAATTTCATATCAATTAGAAGTTATAAAAATATTTAATAATTAAGTTTACAATATCAAATATTTAAGCTATAACAAACATTTTAGTGGTTGAAATAGTTAAGTATATTATGTTTAATTTGCAAATTTCTTCTTTTTGTCTAACAAATTTAAGGTTAGTTAAAAATCCTTAAACGCTAATTGATCATGACTATTATCTAATACTTTTTCTCCTTACAACCTTTCTATTTTCTTAACCATTGACGTTTACCATTGTTAATTTATTGCTGAGTTTGCTTTCCTGATTCTCGATATAATCCTACGTTTAACTAATCGTATCAGTCAGTTACTGAATCAAGAAATTGGTCCAAAACTATTAGTGTATCCAATATTAGAAAATAACAAAATTGATACATGGATGTGTAAATCCTTTAACAAAATTGCTTCATTGGAAGCATAAAAATGTCACAAGTGTCAAAGTGTGTGCAAATAATAATAATATTCTCAAAGAGATCTTATGATACTACACACTTTATAGGACATATTATATTCTGCCTCTTTGACAGTACAACGAGTAAGAATCCATCACTGATCAGATGCCACTGTTATGATAGCAATTACATTAGAACACAACA
>Ga0209489_105558_pt1 | contig 21662 bp, 12 predicted proteins | sample SiratrowhiteBW_FD_187527 | JGI IMG/M metagenome (GOLD analysis project Ga0209489, IMG submission 187527) | Root nodule microbial communities of legume samples collected from California, USA - Siratro white BW (SPAdes) (version 2) | ecosystem: Host-associated > Plants > Roots > Nodule | place...
TATATATATATATATATATATATATATATATATATATATATATATATATATATATATATATATTATTTGATATTGTTGGTAAGTCTTAAGTGAAGGGTCTGGTGCACTAGGTCTCCATTTTCATCAGGATTTGTTTAACTCTCATAGTTGGGTGCAGTAGTATACTGTTTTTTTTTTTTTTTTTTTTAATTGGATAGCATCTTATGGTTGTCATTTGTCTTTAACAACTTTCTATATGGTTGTCATTTGTCTTTAACAACTTTCTATATGGTTAGAATACCATCAAGTGTTTCTTTTTCATTCATTTTTTTTTTCTGATAAAAGAAAAAGACAATACATCCATCAAATTCATCCCTTTAATTTTACGAATAATTAATAATTCATCAGTTATTTTTTCAAAATATAATAAAATGTCATACCACTGCTTAACAGTTCAGAATTGATTTAACTAATTTTCATGATTAAATCTTTCTTAAATTTATTTATATTAAAAGTTCATGAATCTATTCTTAATATTTATTTTTGACTTTTCTAGATGTGATTTTATTTTATTTTTTTAAAATTTATTTTTATGGATGAATGAATATTTATCCATAAAAATATCACATTATTAATAAAGAAGTTGGATTAAATTTTTATTGAATAAATCATATTAGATTTGATTTTTAATAGATCAAAATAAATTAATAGATTTCTTTTATCTAATGCATCAAATTTGTCACCCTGTTTGAAATATAACACACCTCAAACTAGAATATCTAAAAATATATATAATTGAGTGGAAAGCTTAACTTTGGAATTGACTTGTGAAATATACATTTAATTATTTAAATTAACTTAATAGATTGAATTTAACTTGTTAAAAATATTATGTTTTGAATTGTTGTGAAATATTTTTATCTTTGTCAACTTAGTATTTAATAAAACATTTTAGTACTAGATATATTCAGGCAATCTCTTACTGTCGAGTTTATAAATTATAAACTTAATTTATTTAAATATTAAAATTAATATGAAATTTAAATTCATTTATTTAATTTAAAAAATAAAATTTAATCCAACATCTAAGGGTCAACTGCTTATAAACTTAACTCATTTAACGTGATGTCCTTCTTAAGTGACCATTCTAACCTATTTCTCTGCCGTGTTTGAAACTGAAGTTAAAATAAAACAAACAAAAAGCCAAAAAAAAAAAAAAAAAAAAAAAAAAAAAAACAAAAAAAAAAAAAAAAAAAAAAGTCAAATATATACCCCTTATTTTCGACCGACGAGTTGAGTGGAGTTAAAATATCTTGATCAAATAAAATTATGTTTCATAAATTTCATTATCAACCACGTCATCTTATCAATACGCTAAATGGTTAAATAATTTTTTAGCTAAAAAGTCTTTTAGAATTACAGTATTGCGTGTGAACCATAAACTAACTAGTTTAAGCTAGTTTTAATTTTCGTATATGAATATAATATCTTTAAAGTTATATATATCTAGAGGCTGTTTGTTTCCATGAATGAAAACTCGTGAGGTTGTTTGTTTCATAAAAACTCATGAAGCAAAGAAAATTGACTGAAGTGTGAAAACAATTATATTTCATGAAAAACTAAAAAAAATCGCCTCTCAAATTTTCTACCCTTATATACACAGATTTACAACGAAAACTATTTTTTTAATAAATAAAAACAAAAAATAATTCGACTATAATTAAATAAAATATAATAAAAATATTTATTTATTTATTATAAAATAATAAATAATTAAAAAATACTTATAAAAATTAAACTTATAATAAAATAAGTATTTTAAAATAAAAATAAATTTAATATTTTATTAATATATATTATATGTTAAATACATAAATAAATATAATAAAGTTATAGAATATTAATAAAGTTAAAAATTACAATATTAATAATTAATTTACAAAAATAATAATAATAATAATAATAATAATTTTAAAAAATAAAATATTAATAATATTTTAAAAATAAAAAATAAAAATAAAATCATAAATAATAATAAAATTAATAAAATTATAAAAATAATGTTTTATAAACATATTAATATACTAAAATTGATACATGCAAAAAAAACAAAATAAGTTCATTTTATACAACTTTGTGTCTTAATACTGGTTATGAGCTTACAAAATCCCAGTGGTTATCCATTTTTTAATGAGGGGACACCTTAGTTGAAGTTTTGGCGACCGAAATCTTCATGAGGACTATTTTTACAAATTAAGTTGTTAACTTTTCGTGATTACTCACGCTTTGATTCACCAAAATGAGTTTATTTTATACAATTGCTTAATACTGGTTCTGGGCTTACAAAACTCCAGTGGTTACCCCTTCTTTTTAATCAAGGGACACCTTAATTGAAGTTTGTGCGGCTAAAGTTAGATGCATTCATGTGATTGTCCACCATGCATAGTAACTCTTTTTCCAACCATAAATGTTGAAACTTTCAAACACTAAAACAAAATAACCAATTCAATCCACGAAAAACCAACGAACTCACCCACCCACCAATCATTCAAAAGGAAAACACTTTCAAAATGAGCAAACAACCCACCCTTCTCGAGAGCATATACTGAAGTAACAAAAATATTCAGACATGAAAACCCTAAACTCCTAACAGAAATCACACCTCAACAAAAAATTAAACAGTAAAACCATAAAAAGCTATTTCTTTTTTCATCAAAAACTCCATAAAAGACTAACATTTACTTCACAACCATAAACCACAAATGAAAATCATATGTCAACGAAAAACAAGACCATTAAACAACCAAAAAATCTTCCTTTTCCATAAAAAATTTCATAAAAGACGAACATTTACTCGACGAGAATGGATTAAACTCAAACCACCACACCTTCACAATCAATACCGCAGCTAAACTGAAACCTTCAAATGAGCATGAGAATGACAAACGAACCCTAACTCTCGTCATCACACAAGTGCAACCGTAACTCTCTTTGTCCAATAAACGCATAATCATAGCTTTAAGTCGTCTCTGTCGCACAAGCTCTCTCAATTCTCTCACACCTCTTTTCTACGTATTTTGATTTGTATTTTGATTTCCACATTTCACAGCTTCTATTCATATATCTTCACGAAAAGCCATTAACACATCGGAGGAGTGGACCAAATTGCCCTTACATGTATCAAAGTATTAGTTGACGAAAAAGTTCTTACCACGTAAAACGACTTGAGGAAATTATCCCATATCAAATGAGAATTAAATCTTAAGGCTATTAAAATAAGATTACTCTAAAATATATTATAATTGATCAATAGTCAAGGCGATAAATAAATAACTATATACACGACAATGAAAAGGAACTTATGTTCTTAAATTAGACTATAATATGTTCAATAGAATAAACTGTAATAAGTTATATAGTATGCTAGCTAATACACTCCCACTTGAAGGACCTCTTTTACAAGTGGCTACTGTGGAAAATGTATATTAATCGCTTGTATTAAAAAAAAATGCACAACAAAAATACTACAACTACTAACATTTTCTTTTCCAAAGGATATGATATGTTCGATGAATTAGAAGCATATATTACGTTATTTTTGTTTTTTCACTTTAGATTACGTCTAAAAAATGTGATTTAAAGTTAAAAATGTGTTGCAGGATTTTTAATCTTAGAGTATTACTGTTTTCTTTTAAAGCTACATATTTATAATACTGTTGTCTTATAATGTGAGACAATTTTTAAGGTTTTATCATAATGTATTTTAAATAACTAAAAAAATATTATATTTACGTTTGTTGGGTGGGAGAGAATCGATTTTAAATCCTACATTTATATATAGATATAGAATCTATAGATAAATTTTATAATTATATTATAATTATTCTTATTATGATTATTATTATTATGATTATGATTTTATAATTAAATAATAATATTATTATTATTAGATAACAATAATAATATTAATAGTATGAATAATAATATTAAAAATAATAATAACTTTAATAATAATAGTAATAATTGAAAATTAGATATTTTTCACTTTAGTGATTTGGTTCACTGCGAGCTTTTTATTATTTTGAAATAAGAATTTCAGTATTTTAAATCTTAATTTAAGAGTTATATTAAAAAATAAAAATAGTTTAAAATATTTATAATTTAAAAAATGTTTTAATAACAGTTGACCTATATTAAATATAATATTAATTAAATATTGTTTAAAATATTTACAAGGTTAAAAGTGAAGTTTAAAATAACAACATCTCAATAATTATTAATAATTATTTATAATTATCTGCATTTTTGTGTACGCTGTTTAAAACAAATGAGTAATGTTTTGCTATATATTTTGACTTCGAAATAATAAAACTTATATTTAACTAACAATTTGAAGTAGTTGCATATTTCTATTTTAGACAATAATATTGTAAACGTTGCATATCAGCGTTAAATAAAAAAATTATTTAGTGTTGCCTATTCAAAAGAAAAGGTGCCTATTTGACAATTCCTACCACTAATAATTAAAAGTAAAATAATGATATTGAAAGAAACCTAATTTCTTTTGCGGAAATTTCAAATAAAACATTAAATAAAAAAACGTAAACAGAAGTCCAATTAGTTAAATATCTATTAACATGTTCCATACAGTAAACTATACATAGCATTATGTGTGTGACGCCACATGGCTATGGCTGCTTAACACATTGGAGATTACTCTGTAAAATAATGCCACAAACGGTTGTTAGAATGACATTTTTATGGACTAATGAGGATGACTGGTATGCCTCTTCACCTCCCAACCAATATAAAATCATGTTAAAGTTATTACTTATTCATCGTTTTCAATTTAACATCTTTTATAATTTAAAAACACAATGTTCTGTACGTCTGTGCTTGGTATCTGTCATCTCAAGATAGGTAAGCCTAGTAAGTTTCTCAATAGATTCTAGAAGGAAGCACGTTAGTAGCTGTATCCAACATATTAATCTTTGGAACAATTTATTCTTCAATTTTTGACATCACGAACAAATGATTTACAATCTTTTTACTTTTTCGGATTTTAGACGTGAACGTATATTATTTTGATAAAGTATAACAGTAACAGTAGAACATAGTTTATTTAATATAAAGATAAAAAAGTAATACGTAACTTAGTGAAAACGATTATGTTGCGATTCCGTGATAGATAACAACACGTGAATTTGAAAAGATAGAAATCAGCAAAATAAACAGAGAGAATGAAGCAAGGGAGGAATTAGAAAGAAGGTGACACTATCATAATTTTCCTATGTTACAAAATGTTCATATCTCTTGCTAAAAGGCCTTTTAGTATTATTTTTTCTTGGGCTTTCAATTTCTATAATATTAGACACGTGTCCTTTTGTAATAACTAACTTTTCACTCTCATCATTTATAATTTCATCTTCCACGTATTTGTCACAATTACTTCCTCACCTTTGCTCATGATATTATTTATTCATCAATTTCAACCTTGTCTCCAAGATTGTAATTCTCATATGGTGCGTCAAATTCCTTGGTTGGTTTTCAGGTAGTTGGAGCATCTTGCCTCAGTGCACTTGTACTTGATGTCGTTCCTAGATGTCTTGTAAGATAATCCTATGTACCACTATTTTTGTCTGGGAAGATATTTTTGTGACTGGTCTCCCTTAAATTTCTTTAATAAGAAAATGTGAAACACATTATGTGTCTTAGTTTTTTCTGGTAACTGTAATTTATAAGTCACCAGACTTAGCTTTTTTATAATTTGAAAAGGGTCAAAATATCACATCTCAAGTTTGTGATTCTTTCTCAACGTCACAAAATGTTGTCTATAGGGTTGTCGTTTAACCAAAATGTTGTCTTGAGTCATTTTGTCGCAGTTTGAATAAGGCTTCTCGAAGCGATTCAAAAAGCGATGGCCCAAACTCTAATTTGCTTGCCGCATCTCGTTCCAAGTGTCAAACAGTAATGAACGTTGTGCTAATCAAAACCAAGAGATGGTAGGTCCCGTCATATGCAAATCCGCTATAGTTACTTTTTCTTCTTTAGGAACGCGAAAATAATCAAAATATTGATCAACAACAAAAATTCAACCTAGTGATCTGGGTAGCTCAAAGTGTGGTTTCCTGCTATGTACCTGGTGTCACAGTTGTTCTCCTTCATCTCTTTCTGAATGAGGTCCCTGATTGTTCGAGGTAAAGCTTCGGTTGAAGAGTTGTAATTGGTCTTGAATCGACTGGACGATGGAGTCTTGTAGAGCTTCGAACTGCTGCTCAATAATTTCACTCGAGTGGACCATTGATGACCATTGTTCTTCCACATTATTTTCGTACATTTAGAAAAGCCTCTGGATATCTGCCTCCATGGTCTTCATCCTTGTGTTTTTAGCCATAACTCAATGGAAGCACCAATGTAAGGATATAAGAATCCTTAGACAAGAACATATATTATTTTGATAAAACATAACGATAACAGTAGTAAGTAGAATATAATTTGTCTGACATAAAGAAAAGAAAATAACATGGAAGCTGTTAGGATAATGATGTTGCGGTTCCTTGATGGGTAAAAACTTATGAATTTGGAAAAAGAAAAATTAGCAAAACAGAAAGAAAGAAAGAAAGAAAGAAAGAAAGAAAGAAAGAAAGAAAGAAAGAAAGAAAGAAAGAAAGAAAGAATGAATGAATGAATGAATGAAGGAAAGGTGTAATTTAGGAAGAAAGTGAGAGTACTTCAATTTTTCTGTACCACAAAGTTCTTTCATCTCTTGCTAAAAACTTTCTACGGTTACTTCTTCTTGGACCTTCAATTTTTGTAATATTAGATGTATCTTTTTATTATGACCAATTTTTCACTCTCATCATTTCCAATTTCATCTTCCACGTATATTGTACAATTATTTCCTCACCCTTGCTCACGACACCCGCCAACTTCAAAGAAAACGATATGTAGAGGATTTTTAAAGGTGGGAAATGGTGTTGGAGGTATTCATATCGAAAAAGCTCAACTGGAACAGAGAAAGATTTGGTTTTGTTCATTTTGAAGGGGTTAAAGACATAAATGAGCTTGAGCATAAACTGAATGGTATAAGGATCAAAAATGCTAAGTTACATATAAATCACCCTAAGGCTTTGTTTGGTTGGGAGAGTGGATTTGAGAGGATTGATTAAAAGGGATTTGAGTGGATTGTGTCTGGATGGTGGGGTTGTTTGGATGAATGGATAGATGGTAAGATTTGAAGGAATTTGAAGGGATTGGTTATGAAAGTTTGAGAATGATTTGATAGATATTATAGATTTGTTTTTATTTTTTCAATTGATATATTTCTGAAATTACTAATTGACCCTTATGAAATAAAATGGTAAAAAATTAAAATGAATTGTATTAAATTGATTTTAATATAAAAAATATAGAAACTAAATCAACTTAACAAGATATTTTTTAGTAGGTTGATAATCAATTTAATAATTTTATATTTAAAAGAAAATAAAACTGTTTTTAAGATGAATAAAAAATATTTTTCCCCTCAGTTTCATCTTAAATATTGAATCAAATAAGAAGACAAAAATATGTTTTTTTTTATTTTCTTCAATTAAACATTAAGTAAACATGTTTTCATCGATGAAAACTAAAAAAAAGAACAACATAGAAAACAACATAACATGTATAATATACTTTTATTATTTTTTTTATAAAGTAAACAATTTTTATTTATTTAATTATTTTATGTCAATAATATAATTATGAATGATAGATTGTATTGAGTATGAATAGATTGAAGTGAGATTAATTATATTATAGTTGTCTTGTCTTGAAAAAAAAAAGGAAAGTATTATGAATGAAAAAAGTATGTATATAATTATTGGAATGAATTATTTAAAGAATTATGGTTCAACTAAAAGAGGTATAAATCTGTGTAATTTTCATATGTAATATATATTATTATAATAAGTATACATTAATGCTAATAATTGTTTCTTGTTTACAAGGGTATTTTATAATTTCCATCTCATTTATGAGGGCTATTTCATAATTTCAAGTTTCATCCATTCAAATCCCTTTACATGATGGAATATGCTATTGTGCAAATCTCTCCTCATCCATACTCTCAAATTAGGTCAACCAAACAACCTTTATCCTCCAAATCTATCCTCTTGAACAATAAATCCTCTCAAATCAGTTCAACCAAACAGACATAATTAAGATATATTATATGGAGGGTGAAAATACAAGGGCAAACATATGCAGAAGTTAGCAAGAGAAATGTTAAGAAAGTTCGAGCTAAAGATCCCGAGCTATGAAGGAAGGAGGGATCACGAGTGGCTCAATAATAACCTTATATTCACTCCAATTAGATTGAGCCAAAACACGTTTTTAACATATTAATAACAATAAGAAACACTAAACACATTAACTCAAAAAAAAAATGCAATCAAGAATTAAAATAAAAAAAAGATACTAGAGAAAGATATTAAGTCAACACTGTTGCAGTGTTTTATCGTTTAATATTCATTGACACACACCATAACACAATTTTCGCATATATACTAAATTAAGTAAAAAATTGTGCATCCCTCTGCTCACTTTACTATTTCCAATCTTGGCTCCTGATTGTTGTTGTAATTTTATTCGAAGCTGCACTAACAGCTGATCTACTTGAAGAACTCCATAACCCAATAGTTACAGACAAAGCATGTGTATCTAATTCCACTGAATCCAGCTCCTCTTGCCAATGCCATGAACTCCTCTTCACTTCGTTCCTTCCCTCCTGGGTTTGTAGTCATCATCACTACATCATATTGGGCAATGATCTTTCACTGCAGATGTTGTCTTAGGTTCAAATGCATGAACTCCTTCCACAACAATCACCTTTCCATCACTAGGAATTGCATCATAGCAGTTCTTCAACACCTTCAAGCACCATTCATCACTCCAATCATGCAGCACACACTACCAAGTTCAAACCACAATAGACATATTTAATTAATTCAACAAAGCTTATAATTAAATTAATGAGAATAAATTATTCCACCTATGCATGATGTTAGTCACACTTAAGACATTTAAAACCCTTAATATACAACACCCACCATCATAAAAATGCCATCTGCTCTTGGCACACTCTCAAACATATCCCCTTCCACATGCTCCACTCCTGCAATCAATTAATAATACATGTTTCAAAATTAAATTGTTACATACATAACTAAAAGAATATATAAATGGTTTAGGAATTTATAAATATGTTATTATTGCATCTATCCTTTTCTGGTGTATTTGTTTTTTCTTTTGCATTACCAAACATCTTGTCTTTAATTAAAGTAGGAATCTTACCAGGATAGGGAGAAGCATGTCGTATGACATGAGGCAAGTCAAAGTTGATGCCCTTGATGTGAGGATATTTTGAAGTTATTATGCTTAGAGAGACTCCATTGCCACCTCCTACATCAACCAGCCTATTTATGCGCTCGAACCCCTTGTAGGATTCTACAATCTTCTTCATAATTACAGTTGCACGGTTGGTCATTGTTTCTATAAAAAGATTATTAAAGCTTGAGTTCATATCGCAATATTCAAACAAGTTTTTGCCATAGGCCCTGTCGAATGGTATTCCTCCTTCCAGAATTGCGTCTTTTAGTTGGTACCTTGGAATTACAACCACAAAACTTTTGTTTCAGTAAGTCTTTAGTGCTTAACCAAGCAAACATTGATGCAAATTGTTTATTGCAATTTGAGTAGATGAGACACACTATTTAGTATTAAACCACAAAATATTAATGCAAATTGTTTGTTACAGCTCAATTAGAGCATATTTTGTATTGTGTAATGTAAGGAGATTTTAATTAGAGGTACGTTTATAGAAAAATTTATGTTAGACGTCTAATTAATGAGTGAGAGTAAGAAAAGAAAAACTGACCGGCTGTCAAGGAAGGTCTTGTCATTAACCAAAATTATGTGAGGGCCTAGAGAGCCAGCACCGTGAAAGGAAGTAAAATATTTGGACACAGTGTTGATGGCATAGAGCCTCTTGAGTTGGGGAGGAGAAGCATCTTCATCAGCAACCACTGTGCAGTCAAAGACTGCGTTACATGCAAGGAGCCTTAGGATACGATCAATCATTGTGGCTGCTTCTGAATTCTTGCATGGAAGCTGTGCTGCAATCTCCTCTGCAGATAGTTTGGCACCTGAACCTTCTTTCGCTATGATGTCAAAAATCCCAAGCTCTGTCACTGTGTACATGGCCATGGATAGCACGTTGAGGCTCACCAGCTGCATGGCGTAACTGAAGCTTTCTTCTTCTTCCATTTCTTCTTGCTTATGCTTGCCTTTTGGATAACTTATACGTATACGTTCATGTACGTATATATAAGCTTCTTCCTCACGAGAAGTCCGGATAACACGTTCCATAACACTCTTCTGCACATTCATTTCTTTATGGTTAAAATTTATTAAAAAATACCATTTGTTGATAAGTCTTATTCAATGAAATTATTGGTATTTTCTTATTTGATTTTGATAGACAAGAAATCCATTGTATATATACATATTATTTGTTATTGTTGGTGAGTCTTGAGTGAAGGGTCTGGTGCACTAGCCCTCCATTTTCATCGGGATTTGTTTAGCTCTCGTAGTTGGGTGCAATAGGATTCTGTTTTTTGTTTTTTGTTAATTGGAAAGCATCTTATGTTTGTCATTTGTCTTCAACAGCTTTCAATATGGGTTAGAATACCATCAATTGTTTCTTTTTTATTCATTCTTTTTGTTATATAACACCTTCAAGTGTTTCTTTTTTATTCATTCTTTTTGTTATATAACACCTTCAAGTGTTTCTTTTTTATTATTCTTTTTCTTGGTAAAAAGAAAAAGACAATCCATCCATCAAATTCATCCCTTTAATTTTATGAATAATTAACAATTCATGAATTATTTTTCAAAATTTAATATAATCTCTTACCAATACTTAATAGTTCAAAATTAATTTAACTAATTTTCCATAATTAAATCTTTCTCAAATTTATTTATATCAAAAGTTCATAAATCTATTTTTAAAATTTATTTTTGACTTTCCTAAATATGATTTAATTTAATTTTTATTTTTTAGATTTATTTTTATGGATGAATGGGATATTTATCCATAGAAATATCACATTATTAATAAAAATTTGGATTAAATTTTTATTAAATAAATCATATTAGATTTTATTTTTAATATATCAAAATAAATTAATAGATTTCTTTTAACCAATGCATCAAATTTGTCACCCTCATAACACACCTAAAACTAGAATATCAAATATATATATATATATATATATATTAACTTAATAGATTGAATTTGACTTGTTAAAAAATAATCTGTTTTTAATTTTTTTTTATCTTTGTCAATTTAGTATTTAATAAAACATTTTAGTACTAGATATATTCAGGCAATCTTTTACTGTCGAGTTTATAAAATTTGAACTTAATTTATTTAAATATTAAACTTAATATGAAATTTAAATCCATTTATTTAATTTAAAAAATAAACTTGATCCAGCATCTAAGAGTCAACTAGTTTACTCATAAACTTAAACTCATTTCCAGGTCTATTCTGGAATATGAAATGATAAAAGGTGATGTCCTTCTTAAGTGACCATTCAAACCTATTTGTCTGCCGTGTTTGAAAGGGAAGTTAAAATAAAATATAAACAAAAAGCCAAAAAAGTCCAATATATACCCCTTATTTTCAACCCCACTAGTTGATGGGAGTTAAAATATATTATAACTACAGACACCACTCTTGAACAATAGTTAGGGCACGCTTAGATAAATAAATAACTATAGAGTTATGTTCTTAAACTAGACTATAATATTAATATGTTCACTAAAACAAACTATAGATATATACTAGTATGCTAGCTAATACACTCCCAATTGAAGGACCCCTTTTAGAAGGGGTTACTATGGACAATTTTTTATTAATCGTTTGTAATGAAAAAACATTAAACTATACTCATCACGAGTGAAAGATTCGATGCCATGAACATGCACAATAAAAAAACTATAACTACTAACATTTTTCTTTCCAAAGGATATGATATGTTCGGTGGATTAGGCGCAAAGAATAGAAGTTTTTAGGTTACATTACACATTTTCTTTTCTTTAAACATCATCTAAAAGTGTGATGTAGATTTTAGGATTATTATTATTTTTATTAGGATTATTATTATGATTTTTATGATTAATAGTAATAATATTATTAATGATAATAATTATAATATTAATAATTATACCGTTATCACCAAATATTTTCGGATCCAGTTATGATTATGTCTGAGATTTAAGAGTCATTAATTCAACTTGTTTTCAAATTTTAAACTTCATGATGACTGTTTAATCGTCACCTTGGATTTGAGCTTAACACCTTAATTCATAATCTATATAAAATATCACTCATCATAGGAAGTATACCTCACTTTTCACTTAATCTTCGTATTCACTTACTTTTTACTTCACTCCCCTTTTCACTCACTCCTTTCATCTACTCTAAACTGAATTTAGATTTTACTTCAGTCTCTGATAAAAACAATAATAATATTAAAAATAATAATAATAATAATAATAAAGGAATTAGTATGAGTTTTTATTTTTAAAAAATAAATATTTTAATATTTTAAGTATTGAGAATTACATTAAAAAAAGTGATATAGACTATCTACAATTTTAATTAAATGCAATATTGATTAAACATGGTTTAAAATATTTGCAATTTCAAAATTGTGGTATAAAGTAATCCTACTTAATAAGCATGAATAATTACTTATAATTATTTACGGTATTTTTTAAACAAATAGATAATACTTATGCTATATATTTTGAAATTGAGATAAATAAAATTTATCTTTTAACCAAAAACTTAAAATAGTTATTTATCTTATTTTAGACAATGATTTTTTTTCTAAAATAATGGTTTAGTGTTGCCTATTCAAAACAAAATATCCCTATTTAACCATTTCTACCACTAATAATGGAAGATAAAATAATGATATTGAAAGAAACCTAATTTCTTTTGTGAAAATTTCAAATAAAACATTAAATAAAAAACGTAAACAGAAGTCCAATTAGTTAAACATCCATTAGCATGTTCTATACAATAAACTATATATATAGTATTATATAGGTAAGTAAATGCACGCAATAGACAATAAAGACATTTTTTTAGCTTTTTATAAAAATGGTGAAAAAAAATTAACAAAAATAAGTAAGTCACAGTTGTGAAATTGTGTCAAAGTACGACTTAGTAAATAAATAAACAAAATTTAATATAAAATTTGTTTTTTATTAAAATCGTATCACGTTAATATGATTTCAATTTATTTTTTTATATTAAAATTTTCTCATATTGTTTATTTTATTTTTTATATTTTGCGTTTACCTAAATTCGTGTCATTCGTGTCATGACAGACGACTGCTTCTCTTAAACTACTACCTCTCCTTGATATCTCTTTCTCTTTCGTATAACATGAAAAAAATTGCTCGCGTGCTTTTGTCCATATTATGTGTGTGACGCCATATAGCCGTTTAACACATAGAGTTGGAGATTACTATATAAAGTAATGCTAACAAACGGTTGTTAGAATGACATAATGAAGGAATAACAAGGATGACTCTTATGGACTCTTCACCTACCAACCAATATAAAATCATGCTAAAGTTCTTACTTATTCTAATATGTAAAAGGTTTCAGCATCTGAAGTGCCTTTTAATTCAAATATTTCAATTCAATGCCATTTTTTTAAAATAAAAAGAAAAACTAATTCATTATGTTCAATCTTAACCTCTTTTAATACACAAACACGATATTCTCTCTCCGGCTGCTTGCAATCTCTCATCTCAAGATAGTTAAGCCCACTAAGTTTTTCATAGATTCTGAAAGCACGTTAATAGTTGTATCCAACGTATTAATCTTTTAGAACAATTTAATATTCTATTTTTTAATGTTATGATCAAATGGTTTACAGCAACACGATGAAGAATAGAATATCTTTCTATTCCTTTTACTTTTCCACCAACTTTGCAGAGGATGATATGTGAAGGATCTTCTAAAAGTGATACAAAATATTAGAAGTATTCGAGAAAGTTCAGGTATAAAGGATAAAAATTTATTTTGTTTTGAAGAGAACTAAGAACATAAATCAGCTTGATCGGATAATATGAAGATAGGAAATGTTATGTTACATATAAATCGTCCTAAATATCATAAGAATAATCGTCTTAAATATCATAAGAATGAAGATACATTATTTGAATCACCACTAAAAAAATTGTTTATCAATAAAAATTTATGTGTCAAAATTCGTCTACCTTTATCTAATAATCTGTCTATATAATTTTATCTAGATTCTAATATTTTAGTAGGGTTAAGATCGTTATTCCTTCTTTTCTTATAAAACTTTATTTAAATTATTTTTAATGATTATATATATATATATATATATATATATATATATATATATATATAAATATATATTTTTTTTTTTTTTTTTTTTTATTAATATTATTATTATAATCATAATTAATAAAATTTATTTTAGAAAATGTTCATTAATATAATTAATGATATTTCTTAAAAGCTAATACAAAGAATATTTTACTGGTGAAGGATATATTTAGATTTTTTGAGATGATATTTAAGACTTTAAGGGTAAGATAGGGAGAGTAAAGGTTTAGAATGATATGATGGAAAGGTTTGTGAGGATTCTAAATTGTGGTATCATAAACATTCCCTTTACATACTTAGGATTCAAGTAGCAGATAATCATATAAATAGATTCTTTTGACAGAGTATGATAGGAAAGATCACGAAAAGGCTACCTAAATGGAAAGAAAAATGGATACTTATGGCAGGCCGAGTTACTTGCATTAAATCTGTACTAACAGGGATACCTTTATCCTACTTGTCATTATTTAAAATACCAGTTGGTGTGTAGAAAGAAGTTAAGAAGATCCGAAAAGAGTTTCTATAGGGTTGGCAAGAGAATAGTAAGAAAATTTCGTAGATTAAATGATAGATACGATATGTAAGCTAAAGAAAGAAGGAGAGATGAGATTTAAGGACCTAAACAACACTCGAAGAATAACGGTAAAACGCAGAGGCTAAATAAAACACAAAAACTGCTCAATTTATTAATTCCAATCTGCTTGTGGTAATTTTATTCCAACTGCAAGAAAACATAATATCTACTTGAAGAACTCCATAACCCATAAGTCACAAACAAAGCATGTACATCTAATGCCACTGAATCCAGCTCCTTTTGCCAATGCCATGAATTCCTCTTCACTTCTCTCCTTCCCACCTGGGTTTGTAGTCATCATCAATACATCAAATTGGGAAATGCTCTTAGCTGAAGATGTTGTCTTTGGTACAAACGGATGAACTCCATCCACAACAATCACCTTTCCATCACTAGGAATTGCATCATAGCAGTTCTTCAACACCTTCAAGCACCATTCATCACTCCAATCATGAAGCACACACTACAAAGTTCAAACCACCATAGCCATATATTTAAGTAATTCAACAAAACTTACAATTAAATTAATGAGAATAAATTACATCCACCTAATCATGATGTTTATCACTGTGTAGACATTTAAATATACATCACCCACCATCATAAAAACTCCATCTGCTTTTGGCACACTTTGAAACATATCCCCTTCCACATGCTCCACTCCTACAATCAATTAATAATACACGTTTCAAAATTAAATTGTTACATACATAACTAAAAGAATATATAATTCCTGGATAATATTTAGGAATTTATAAGTATGTTATTATTACCTCTATCCTTTTCTGGAGTTTTTTTTTTTTTCTTTTGCATTATCAAACATCTAGATGTTTAAAGTAGAGATCTTACCAGGATAGGGAGAGGCATGTCGTATAACATGAGGCAAGTCAAAGTTGATGCCCTTGATGTGAGGATATTTTGAAGTTATTATGTTAAGAGAGACTCCATTGCCACCTCCAACATCAACCAGCCTATTGATTTGCTCAAACCCCTTGTAGGATTCCACAATCTTCTTCATAATTAAAGTTGCACGGTTGGTCATTGTTTCTATAAAAAGATTATTGAAGCTTGAGTTCATATTGGAATATTCAAACAAGTGTTTGCCATGGGCCCTGTTGAATGGAATTCCTCCTTCCAGAATTGCATCTTTTAGTTGGTACCTTGGAATTACGACCACAAAACTTTTGTTTTAGTAAGTCTTTAATGCTTAACCAAGTAAACATCGAAGTAAATTGTTTGTTACTTTTGTTTATTGTATCTAAACAATAAACAAAGACATCAAATATAAATTAGTGTAAAAAATTCTATAAATGGAATTAATTAATACATAAAGCTAATTTCTATGAATGCTTTGTGATTATAGAAGTACGTTTATATAAAAATTTATGTCACACTTCTAATTAATGAGTGAGAGTAAGAAGAGAAAAACTGACCAGCTGTGAAGGGAGGCCTTGTCATGATTCAACATCATGAAAGGGCGCAGAGAGCCAGCACCGTGAAAGGAAGTAAAATATTTGGACACAGTGTTGATGGCATAGAGCCTCTTGAGTTGGGGAGGAGAAGCATCTTCATCAGCAACCACTGTGCAGTCAATGACTGAGTTACATGCAAGGAGCCTTAGGATACGATCAATCATTGCGGCTGCTTCTGAATTCTTGCATGGAAGCTGTGCTGCAATCTCCTCTGCAGATAGTTTGGCACCTGAACCTTCTTTGGCTATGATGTCAAAAATGCCAAGCTCTGTGACTGTGTACATGGCCATGGATAGCACGTCGAGGTTCACCAGCTGCATGGCGTAAGTGAAGCTTTGTTCTTCTTCCATTTCTTCTTGCTTATGCTTGCCTTTTGGATAACTTATAAGTATATGTTCATCTATATATATATATATATATATATATAATCTTCTTTCTCACTATACATTCATTTCTTTATGGTTAGCATTTATTAAAAAAATACAATTTCGTAAGTCTTATTTGAAATTATTATTTTCTTATTTGATATTGATAGACAATACATCCATCAAATTCATCCCTTAATTTTATGAATAATTAATAATTCATCGATTATTTTTCAAAATTTAACGAAATCTCTTATCAGTATTTAATAGTTCAAAACTAATTAACTAATTTTCCATAGTTAAATCTTTCTTAAGTTTATCTATATTGAAAGTTTATAAATCTATTTTTAAAAATTTATATTTGACTTTTCTAAATATGATTTAATTTAATTTTTTATTTTTTTGAATTTATATTAATTATGATATAATGGGATATTTATCCATAAAATATCACATCATTGATAAAAAAAAGTATTTTTATTAAATAAATCATATTAGATTTTATTTTTAATAGATCAAACATCTAAGAAACACTTAATTTGATCCAACATCTAAGGTTCAACTAGTTTACTTATCAACTTAACTCATTTCCTGGTCTATCTTGGAATATAGGAAATCATAAAACGTGATGTCCTTCTTAAGTGACCATTCAAACCTATTTCTGTGGCGTGTTTGGAAGGAAGTTGCATAACCTCGTCGTACATGGTAGGGTAGGTCTTCGAAGAAAATAAAGCCCAATTGAATTTGAATTTATTATAAATTTTAAGATTTTTAATTGAGTTTATATTAAAAAAATTCTACTATGATTTTTTTATTTGATCATTAAATAGAGTATTGTAATTATTCTTTTACATTATCATTGTTATCATCATTGTTAATGTATTTTTGTATGAAAAAATAAAACAAATTTAATTAAATTTTAAGTTATTTATAATTTGAATATTTTTAAAACTATACTAAAAAATTGATTATATTGATTAATTACATTATTTTTGTTTGTTTAATTGAGTGTCTGCTGTTGATTAGAATAATATAGCTATTTAATCTTATAATTTAATTAAGTATTCAAATTTAAGATCTCTTAAATATTTTCACTCGATTTGCCCAGCAATGATTTGGGACATGTTTTATCATGGGGTATGGGTATGAATATTGATTCAATTGTAGATGAGTAAAATAGAAATTGACTTTATGTTTCATCAAAGTTTGAAATAACAAAAAAAAAAAAAAAAAATCATCATCATTATGAAGTTTTTAAATTATGAAGTTTTTCTGAAAAAGATAATTTGCCATCATCATCATCATCATTCAGAAAGAATAAAACGATATGTTAAAAGGTAAAAATAAATATACTACAATAAGAATAAAATAGAGATTACAGGATAGAAGAGAATCAATTTAACGAAAACTATTTAAGTTGTATAATCGAACTTGTCTTCATTATCTAAATATATAATCTCAAATCTTAATTAAAGTTTTATACTTCAAAATTAATCATTCGAGCCTCTATTCTTTCAAAAGAATACTTACTCCGTTAAATATCCAAAATTTAATTAATTTGTATTAAATATATTCAAACTCGTTCTTATCCGATACCTAAACTGATTTTTTATCAAATGAATTATTATTACTAAACATAAAGAAGGTCTTCTTAATCTCAATTAAATAATACCAAAAACACGTTTATCATATTATAAAAAAAAATACAATACCCAAAATCGAATAATGTCAACAAGAATTTAAACACACAAAAAATAGAATAATTAAAAAGAGATTAAATTCTTTGTAATTTACCTGTACATTTATTACTTATTCGTTTTGGGGGGGAATTTTTACAGTGAACATTGTTCGAGTGTTTTACCCTTTTTTTGTGTAATCAAATTTTATCTTTTCCAAAGTAATCTAATATTTAAAGGTGTTTTCTTATCCCACTCAACACGGGTCAGAACTTTTGAAAAACTAAAAGAAAAACACCACAGCAAAAATTGAAAAGTAAAACAAACATTTTGACAATTGAAAATATAAAGTACTAAGTTTTTCAATTAACAAACGAAACATTGGAAAAAGTGTTTATTATTAAAAAATGGATATTCCTATGTTTAGTTATGATAAATTAAATTCAGGTGCTTTTATGTGTGTGGTGTTCTTTTTAAAGAATAAATAAGTATATATATATATATATATATATATATATATATATATATATATATATATATATATATATATATATATAACTAGATGAATTAATTATTTCTTAAATTGTCTTTTTCTTCTGCTAAAAAAGTTATTTAATTTTTTTATTTCATTATTCACTTCATATATTAGTTAAGTAGGTTCAGGTTCAGTTTTTATATAATTACTAGGTAAGTAGATTCAGATTCAGTTTGTATATATTTACTAAATGTGAGACTGACAATAAAATTCTTAACACTAAACTATAGTCATTTTTATCTTTTTTATGTTTTGTCGAAATCCATAAATTATTTATACTTTAAAAAAAGCATTTAACTTCTATGAATATTATTTTTATAACATTTAAAATTTTACTCCTGTTACTATTCTAAATTTTAAAATATTTTCAAACAAAAAGTATATTTTATTTTTCTCATCTATATTTTTCTTTGTTATAATAAAGTTGTATAATTTGAAAAACATAATTTATAAAAAGATGATTTATAAGTTTCATCTTAACTAAAATAACCAATTCAAATTCATTTCTTAATAAAATAAAATAATTAGTTTGATTAACGATAATTAAACTATTATTTATATATTTCTATAATTAACTCTGACCTAAATATTTTTCTCTCTTTTAATTTTATTTTAAACTTTGAATATCAATAATTGGTAGCACTTTTATCCTAGATTTGAAAATACAATATTTAAAATATTATATACATAATAATAAATTTTTTAGGAAAGTAATGAATTTAAAGATGATAAGCACGTAGTCGACAATTCACACCGAAAGAACTATCACGATAATAACTACGTTACATGATATATATATATATATATATATATATATATATATATTAATTATTAATTTACCTATTTAAACTAATTGTATAATAACAACATTGTTATTTAAAAAATTACACAACATATATTTTATAAAATATTTCATTAAAACAAACAAAAATATTTAAACTGAAAATATATTTGAATTTAAATAATATATATATATATATATATATCATAAAATATTTAGTTTAAACACACAAAATATTTAAATTAAAAAATTAATAATATAATATATATTTCATAAAATATTCTAATAAATCATTCTATTATCGTTTAAAAAGTAATTTTTTTTATCATATGAATAAAAGAATTAATTAAATGTATAAAGTAATACTTTTAATATTATTTTATGATTATAAAATTATAAAATTACCTCCATTTTCTTTCTATACTCACGTTTTACACAATCTTATCACTATCTTCTTCTTGACGTTCGGAATAACAAACTTTGATCTGAAATGGCGTTTGAAAAGAGAAAAAACTTTATTTCCTTTCTTAAAAAGTTGTATTCTTATTGAAAATGAGTACGTTTCTTTCAAAATAGTAATGATAATCTTGAAAACCAAGCTTGAATTTTAAAGACTGACATTAAGTTGTTGATGAAAACTAAGAAAATATCTAACAGTAAAAAAATTCCGTCACTCAAGTAATAAAAAATTATACAATAAATATACGAGTATTCAAGTCAACTAAAAATCCAAGTATTAATTCACTTAATAACAAATCAAACTTCTAAATTAAAAAAAAAAACAAAAACCAATTGGGTTGGGCCATTATTTATTTAAGCACAAATATAAGTAAGGTGACTTTATGTTGTTCGTACCCTTTTGTTGGGAGATCGTGATTTCGTTGAGGGTGGTTCGAGATTGTTTTACTTTTATTTCTGTATTCATGGCTGAGAATATGTGCAAACCCCGTTTTTTTCTGCCGACTCTATGCACTACCCCAACATCTAATCCTCATCATTTAAGCCAGGTACAACTTAGGTTCATTGCATCCACAAGATCAAATAAATTTGGTCTTCAAGCATGAATCTACCGACCAACATCTATTTCATTAAAATTTTCATATTAATACATTTCCAAATAATTTATTTGCTGGTATACAATTTTCCTCATCAAATATAAAAAGTGTGTTTACGTGTCAAATATCAAATATACATAAATATAAGTAAATAAAATTTTCATATACTCATTTATATATAAATTTTATTCAGAAACATATATGTCAAGGCACTCATTTTTCCACACCCATATTTACTGAAATTTAGTACCATTCAAATTAATCAAACCATACAAATTAAAAAATATTTTATATTTTTATTATTTTTCCCCTATCAAATAACTTAACTCTTAATTTTATTTTTATATTTTTATTAAGATTTTCCTTTAAGATTGCTATGTGAGGTTTAATCTCACTTGGGATGGCAATGGGTTCTCTGTGTAAACCGTGTTTTGAAAGACATTCGTACCCGAATTTATCTTCGATAAAGTAGCAATTTTAATCTTTTATATTATGTCTATTGGATACCTGTATATTTATACTCATATATGATATTTAAATTTTATTTAAGTATAAATTTTATAAATTACTAAAATTATTAATTAATAAGTTATTATTAAATTTCACTCTTACTGTGTAATATCTTTAGCAAAGTAATTATTAAAATATGCATATCTGTTAAGAGGATAAAATTTTTCTTATTGAAATATTTATCTACTGTTGACTTATGTATTGTCAGTTTTTTTTTTTTTTTTTTTATTAACCTT
>Ga0209489_105561_pt1 | contig 21657 bp, 16 predicted proteins | sample SiratrowhiteBW_FD_187527 | JGI IMG/M metagenome (GOLD analysis project Ga0209489, IMG submission 187527) | Root nodule microbial communities of legume samples collected from California, USA - Siratro white BW (SPAdes) (version 2) | ecosystem: Host-associated > Plants > Roots > Nodule | place...
TATATATATATATATTTTTTATATAATATATATATATATATATATATATATATATATATATATATATATATATATTTTCTTACAATAAATATACATTAATGCTAATAATTAATTTCCAATTCATTTACATGGGCTATTTTGTAATTTCTAATTTCATCCCTTCAAATCCCTTGAGTGAAGATCCAATCCTCTAAATCTCTCCTGATCCATCCTCCTAAATCAGGTCAACCAAACAACATTCATCTATTTAAATTCATCTTCATGAACATAAATCCGCTCAAATTAATCTTACCAAACATAACCTTAGTGTCTTTTTGATATCAAATGCAATATATCAAATACCATTCTAACCGTTTATATCATACACACTAACAATCCAAAAAATCCAAAAGACTAGATATATAACATTGTGGTCCATTTGCCAAAATTCAAAAGAAAAATCATAAAATTAAAATCTCATTTTAATTTTTAAAATCTTCCAAAAAATTTAAAACCATTCATTCAAACGGAGGCTTAGTGAATAATTTTCATCCATGCATGTTTGATTTCGTGTTTCTATGAGTATCTTGCACTAAAATAACACTCAACATTTATTTAGTACTTTCTTACACGAACTATGGAGTATAAGACATGCCAATTGTGTTAATTTATTTGACAACGTAGGAGAATTTAAAGCATATGCAGAACATTCTTTCTTTGCATATTTACAAAATTTAGTTAAATTTAAAGTTATATTCTAAGTTCAACGATTATATGTCACAAATAATCATACATCTACTTCAATGTATTTAAATTGGATCATCAACCCTATACATAACATTTTTTTTTGTTTATTTTTTTAAATAATTTTAGAAAATCTCTTTCTATTAATCTAGAACTTGTTACACATTGTTATTATAGTATTTTTTTTAATAACAAATCACATAAAAAGAATCTTACAATTTTACTGTTAAGAGTAATGTCATATGTTTTTACTACTTCCAATGTTAACATTTTATAAGTGAATAAGGGTTACCTTACCCTGTAGCCATCCCTATATACTAGATGGATCCAAGCATGAAAAGTTGTGTTCCTCGAAAGTGATGCTGAGTGCAGTAATTTATTTATGTCTGCAGCTGCTTAAGCCACCTACCCAGTGGTCCTGTGTTATGTTTTGTACCACCAAAGTCTTTAAGAAAAGGAAAATTCAACTGTGACTTTGATATTTTATATATAAGAAAATAAAAAATTCAACCATGTAAATCGAATTTATTAACCCACTTCTTTTAACTATGAATTTTTTATTTTTATATTCATTATATACCTTTTTTATGTGTTTATGGTTTAACTAAGTTTTAAAAATTAAAGATATAGTGAAGCTTTTTCTTATTCTATGTTTAACTTTTTTTAATCAGATGGAATATTAGCTAAGTTTTGTATGCAATCACTTAATCATATTTTTGACACATCTAAACGCTAAAATTCGTAATGTGATAATATCCATTTAGCTGTATGATTTAATGATACAAAAGTAAATGATAATATAAAATGTTTTTTATTGACAGTGTTTTAAAATTTAACTAATTTAAAATACTACAAAAGTATACTTATAGCACTAAAGTATGTTAAAAAATATTTAAGAATATAAAATTAAATGATAATGTATACATTCTTATATAAAATAATTATATATAGCATGTAACATCTATATTAATTGTCACAATATTGTTATTTTTTTAACATATACACTAGATTTTAAACCCTTTTCTGATTTTTTTAAATTACACATTTTTAATTTTAAAATATATGTATATAAAAAAATTAATAATTTTAAATATTTAGCCTAATATTAAAAGATAAGTTATTAAATTAAAAAAAATAATATGCACGCATACACACTCACACATCCACACACAAATAGTAAAAAGATTCAGTTATTATAATATTCTTAAACTTTTGTGATATGAAAATTTAGCCATCATCTTATTTACTTATTTTTTGCATTGAATTATAACTCAATGATATATAAAGCTTATTAAAATTCTTTTATCCTTATAAATAAAAAAAAAATTGTGAACTCAATAAAAAAATATTTACCTACTTAGCTAAATGTTTTACTCGAATTTCAACTTAAAAATATATCTTCTTATATTTAATATACTTCAAAATATAATTTAAATATCTTATAAATAATTTATTATGAAAAATTAAGTTAATAACCGTATAAAAAATAAAGTCTCACAACTCAATTTATCTTCTGGTATATTTTCAATATAATATTAATTATAATGAATCATTAAAAAGAATGATTATATCATTATTTATATTTTTAATCTTAAAAATAAAAAATACACACACACACACATATATATATATATATATATATATATATGATAGCATCTCCATAGTTTATATTTATTCTTCTAATTTATGTTATAATTTATTTTAAAACTCTTACTAATTTAAGTGCTAGAGTAAAATTCACAGATAAATTTTCATTTGCTTCTAGTTTTTTCTCATCAAAATCTATAATTCAGTCTAACAAAACTTAAAGGTTACAAAACAATATGACCCTTTCTAATTTTTAAAAGAAATAAGTTGGAACAACATTAATTCATAAATTGATATAAATATAAAGTAATCCATGAACAAAATGATCTTATTACTTCCAACTATTTAATACATTAATTTGTATACCTAAACTTTAGACTCAAAACTTTTTATCAAATTAAATATAAAAATGGGATCACTTGATCCACTTGTTTCAAGGTACCATAACTGATGGAACAGTTAAATATTGCAAGTCCAGCCAACACTAAAAATTTTGTAAGATTATTTACCACATCACTGTCCACTACAGCCAACAAGTAATAAAACTATCCTCCACTATTTCTCTAAAGAATAGTTCAAATCACATTATTCATTTTCCAACACTTCTAAATTCAACAATGGTGTATGATATTAATAACACCAGTCATTATCCAAACCAAAATATTAAAAGAGGAAACCCAATGTTCAACCAATGAAGGGCTTGAGAATTCAAACGCCAACCTACCCAAATAAAACTTTGGCTCCACCTTTCATGCAGGTTCCCTTTTCCCTTTCCCACTGCCAAAAGTCACATCTGACTTTGATTGGGTCGGTTTTACGTTTCAACTTCCAAAATAACAACATAGAAGTTTTTTTTTTTTTTTTTTTTTTTTTTTTTTTTTTTTTTTTTGTTTACAAAAATAATAAACCTAATCAAGGTTGTCGTGTAGCTGAAGTACGGTTCCGTAGTACGGCCGTGTACCTGAAACCGACATGCTTGGGTGGGACCGCATCGTACGTGTAAGTTGATAACTAAGAGGCCGTGACGGTTACGATGTTATGAAAAATGCCACACGCCTGGTTCAAAGTTTTTGAGTCAATTAGGGTTTAGTTACAAAAATTGGAGAGAGTCATAGCAATACAAATCAATTATTTGTTACATGGAAGTTTCTTATGAGATCCATCATTGATGGAGGATAAAAAAATGTAAAATGAATGGTATGATTATATTTATGTTTATGGTAGAGAGCTAGAATATCTATAATCATGTTAATGAGGTAGTTATTAATTTATTTGATTAATTATACATTAGTTTGATTGATATAAAGTATTTAATTTAACAAAATTTTCACTTATAGTTTATTAAATTTTTAAATTGTTATTTTTTATGTTTTAATATATTTTTAAATATTTTAATATATTTTATATACTATCTTGAATGTTTCTAAGCGATTTCAACATTTAACATACTAAATATTTATTCTAATTATTATACTATTTTAATATGTGATGTTTTTTTGTAGTTTAAATTAAAAAAAAGTTTTTTAGAAATAAATAAAATTTTAATTTAATTAATACTTAGTTTAAATAAAATGAGTTTTCCAATAAAAAAGTAGGTATGCAAATTTAAATGGAATAAGTTCAATGAAAATTTAGTTACTTTTAGAAATCTAAAGTTATAATTCTACGGTAATAATTTTTTCTAAAAAAATACAATTTTTATTTATATAATAAAATTTATGTTGTTATATTATTTTATATTTACCAACTGATTTTAGTAAATATTTTTAATCTAAAAAATTAGTTTATCAATTTATAAGTTGCGAGCTTATTGACCGGAATTTAATGTATTTTATGTAATTTTGTTATTATTTTTTTGACTTAAAGTTTGATTTTTTTTTTTCTCATTCCATTCTAGTTATAAACTTTTACTATTTGCGATTAAAGGCTCTTTGTGAATAAAGTTTCTCTTATCATAGAATAATAGGCATTGCGATTATAGTTTAAGCGTTGAATGTTCTTCGTTAAATTTTCATCTTCGGCCAATTGAATGTATTTGGGAGATAAATATGTTAAGTTTTTTAATCATATATAATAACAGTGTTAACAGTGTTAGAATTCATCATATTATAATTTTTTTAATAATTACATTCAAATTTATATAAAAATAATTTTTAATTTATATATAGTATAAAACTTCCGGTGCTCACAACACAATACATAACAATAAAATTAAAAAAATGAATGGTGTTTTTTTGCTAGTTTCTTTGTTGTACATAATTTCAACGAACGTGGTTAGTGTTTGACAAAATATTTCTACAATTTATTTTTCTTTCTCTGGCTTTAGACTTTAGACTGTCATATAGGTATAATATTAAATTAATATAAATAGCCAGTGACACAATCCATGTGCGTGTGTCTAAAAATATATATTTTGAGATATGTTAAAAAAACAATTTTTAAAACACAGGTGTGAAACATTTTTGTATCAATTTTGAAAATTTTGATTCGTTATTGACAAATTTTTATATGATAACCCTCAACATTTAACAAATTAAATCAGTCATTAGTAATAACTGAATATACATATTTAGTATTTCATAATACATTAAACAATAAATTAATAAAAAATAGCAAGTTAATTCAAAGTTTTAATTAGTATGAAATATATTATATGTCTGATGTAGAAACTAATTACAAAATAACATTCCATTTTGGGTGTGTCTAAACTATTTTTGAGATTTGTTAAGAAAATCAATTTTAAAAGACTGGTCAAATAAATAATTTTATTATCATCTTTGACAATTTTAATTGATTATTGACTAGTTTTTTTTTCCCCTTAATATGGGTTCATAAGGACTACCTAACAAACTCATAATTTTTCTATTGAACTAGGTGATTTAGCTTCATACATTTCATTTATTATAAACACAACTGCTATTATCTTATGATTGTGATAATAATCACGATATTAATAATAATTGACACATGCTGGACTTTATGTGTTATCCTTCTATTCATGAAGACAAATACTAAATTTAAAATTGAATGTGTAACCTTGTAGTCAACATTGGGCTATATATATAACATGTAGTTGGAACACAAACAGACAGTGATTTATTTATTTTAAATGTTTTTTAATATAATCTGTGGAAAGTTGATTAAAAAATTGAATAAATTTTATTGATTATGGTAATAAGACGACTAATCAAACATCATGTTTCTGAGTTCTTAGTTAATGTCGTTTATATTGGTGACTTTGTGTACGGAGTTGTACACTTGATGCTGAATACTCAACCTCATGTAATTGGCCTTTATATTCAACTCCAAGTATATATATTAGAAAATTATAGAATATTTTTTTCTTTATATTCAACTTGTCTCAAAACCATAAATATAAATAATAATATTTTAAAATCTGGACCTCGATAGAAATTGATTGTGAAACAAATAACAACTCATTTCTCCGTTGAATTGGACTTGCCACGAGCTAAGAATATATCTTCATTTCAGTCAAAGTTAGTACCTGAATTTTGTAAGATCTCCATATTACTTATATGACATAAAAAAGATATAGATTTCAAATTATAAAAGTAAAATTATTTTGCTGTCTTAAATATATATATATATATATATATATATATATATATATATATATATTTATATATATATATATATATATATATATATATATATATATATTTGTCAATATTTAAATAAATAGTAATAAGAATGTGAGGTTTATTAGATAAAACCTTAAAATTGATGTGACACTAACTGTACCGAAATCAAATTAAAACTTTATAAAATGACTTCTACAAATAAGATTTCCTTAGAATTACATTTGAACCATAAAGAGTGTTATACTATTTGAATAAAAACATTTTTATTTCTATGATTTTTTATTTATGACTATTAAAGTTTAAAAAATATATATACGTGAAAGAAATTGGAATATTAATCTTCAATAGCAATCACACTCTATTAGTTAAGTGAATCTAACTTCTATTCAATCAAGATATCATAATTGAGGATTTTTACTTGAAGAAAACTGTATGATTTAGCTATTTTGTTCAATTTGCTACTTATCAATCTTTATTAAATGTTAAAAACTCACCTTCAATTTTGAAATTCAACTAATTTCATTACCTAGCTAACTTTAAATTTTTATTATTGTTGTTATCATCTTTATTATTAATTTATTTTACTTTTATTATTTAAGTTATAATTTAATAATAATAATAATAATAATAAATACGAGGTAAATGAATCTAATAATAACTAATTTCTTATTTCTCATACTTTCTCTCATTGATTCTAGGTTAATAGTGTTGAAAATAAAGTTGATTTTTGTTTTACAGTTGTCTATAATTAATAAGGTAGTTGAAGAAATTATAGCTAGGAATGTTCAAATTAATTAGGAGTATAGAATGTTCCCATGACTACTATAAATAGAGCTATTTGTATCAAGCCAATTTGAAAAATAAAAGTCTTTTAAAGTTTCTTTCCTCTTCTCTTGAATCATTCTCCTTTATTTTTGAGGTTATTCTTTTTGGTTGTATTCTTCCACCCCTTTGATTGTTCGATCTTGGGCCAACACTGTTGTTCTTTTATATTTTACATGGTATCAGAGCCATAAGGGCTCTAGTATCATGTGTCACACTGAAACTAATCCCATTTATCCTTCGTGAGAACGTTGTAACACCCTTATCATCTCTTGGCAGCTAAACTTTTTGTCACCTCCAATTATGCAGAGTGTCATTTTTCTTGACCATGCCATAGACACATGGACGAACCTTCAAGAACGATTTTTGCAAAGTGATCTACTTCGCATAGCAGAGCTCCAAAAAGAAATATATAATATCCGACAAGGTGCCTGATCGGTCTATAATTATTACACAACCTTGAAATCACTATGGGAGGAACTCAATATTTTTTATTCCCTTCCTGTTTGCATTTGCTTCGCAAAACTATATCATCAACAAGACTTTATAATCTGTTTTTTTTAAAGGCTTAGATAATCAATTCTTCATTGATCGCTCCCAGATGCTTCTGATGGACCCACTACCTTCTCCATGGTTATCCAACTGGAGCAACAACATTCTGCTTCACCATCTTCAATTGACAAACCAAATGCATTCATTAATGTTGGACAATTGTTGTATCAAAAGGACATGGTGGAAGAGGACATGGCGAACCACTAAGAGGCAACACTTGAGCTGAATTCCAACAAAAGGTGTATTTATTGCGGTCGCATAGGACACACTATAGATGTTTGTTAGTCCAAGCACGATTATCCTCTTAACCATTGAAATTACTCCGGATGACCAAGATTCCACAATCTGGACAACTCCTCCTCATCTACTGCCATCAACTGCGTCGCATTACAAGGGGTTTCAAGCACTCCTTTTTTTGGTTAGCCAAGATAGTTCCTCCAACGCGTTGGACTTTACCCTAACTAGAGCCCAATATCAAGGTCTTCTTCAACAACAAAAACCAAATGTGGATGCCAACCGATCAACAAATTCTTCTTAGCCCAAACATGTCAATGTTTCTAAATTGTCCAAACCCAATTCTAATGACATTCCTAGCATGCATTTTGGTACCTATTTTTCTTTTTTTTTTACCACCACCAACACACATTTTTTGTCTAATGCACACACTATTCCTATTGCTCACACAATTAATTGCACCTGTTGGATTATTGACTTTGGAGTTATAGACCACATTACATGTTCCTTTAATATTTTTTTTTAATTTTTTTAAAATTACAACATGTGCATGTCAACTTACCCAATGGATTTACAATTGTTGCTCATGCTTCAGGAAGTGTCCAACTATCATCACATTTCCTTATCCATGATGTTTTTTTTATTCCAAATTTCAAATTTAATCTTATTTCAATCTCCAAGCTTTTGTCTACATTAAAATACACTCACCTTTTCTCATTCTCAATGTGAAATACAGTAAACAAAGTCTTTGAAAATGATTGGTTTGGCTAGATTGAAACATTGATTATACCACTTGAAGGCAAACAAGGATGTTAACCAAGTCATTACTAAAGTTCCCTACATCAACAACTTCTCCCCCCCACCTATTACCAACTATAACCTTTGGCATTTTAGAATAGGTCACCTTTCCAGTACACGTCTCAATGTCCTTATTCCAAATTCCCCTTTATTCCTAAACATGTTGAAGAAAATTGTGATATTAGCACTTAGCTAAGCAGAAGAAATTGTCATATTCTCCTAACATAATAGAGCTTTAAAACCTTTTGAATTGGTTTATAAAGATATTTGGGGACCTTGTTCTCACCCTTCCATTCATGGTCACAAATATTTTTTAAATGTTGTGAATGATTTCAGTCGTTATACGTGGACAATTCATTTAGAATCTAAAGAGGAAGTCAAAACACAAGTTTAAAACTTCATCATTTTAATTGAAACTCAATTTCAAACCACAATTACATGTGTTAGATTTGATAATGACCCTAAATTTTTTGAACATTTTTTTTTCATCCAAAGGAATTCTTCATCAAATCAGTTGTGTCTATACGCCTTAACAAAATCATCGTGTCCAAAGAAAACATCAACATATTCTTACGCCTCAACTAAATACTCTATCGGATTCTAAGGAGACATTTTAGGTCTCAATTACTAATTTTGCTCCTATGGTGTGGTAACCATGCAACTCGTCAAAGGTGGCATCTTGAATGAAGAGGTGAGAAGGAAAATCCAAGGTTCTTCATCTCATTTAGAGATGTTGGTTACTGAAAATAGGGGGAGGATTTAGAATAAAGGTCCACAAAGTAGAGGTAAAAACCGAAGCAAGTTCAGATCAAAGTACAAGAATCTTACATGTCATTACTGCAACAAAAATGGCCACATCCAGAAACAATGTTTTCTTTGGAAGAGGGAGAACAAAGGCAAGCAAGAAAGAAACTAAAACAATAGTGACACTGTGTTTACTGCTACATCAGATGACCTTCTCATTGTGGGTCATGAGAATACGATCAATGTTACATCTGATGAGTCATGTTGGGTAATTGACAGTGGTGCCTCAATACATGTCACACCAAGGAAGGAATTCTTCACATCTTACACTTTAGGTGACTTTAGAATGCTTAAGATGGGTAATGATGGCGTGGCCAAGGTGATTGGTGTAGGAGATGTTTGTCTAGAAACAAATGCTGGAGTGAAGTTGCTACTCAAGGATGTTAAACATGCTTTAGATGTCTATTTGAATCTAATATCGGTTAAAAAGCTTCATGATGAAGGCTTTATTAACTATTTTTGTGATGGAAAATGGAAGCTTACCAAAGGAAACTTGGTTGTGGCTCGAGGAAACAAGACTTCAAGCCTTTATGTGATGCAATCTACAATTTCAAGAGTTAGTGTGAATGCAGTTGAAAACAAAGAAGCTTTAGATTTGTGGCATAGAAGATTTAGTCACATTAGCAAAAAAGGACTTAATTGTTTGGGAAAGAAGGATGTACTTTCAGGCTTGAAGAATGCATAGTTGGAGAAATGTTCTCATTGCATGACTGGAAATAGAGAAGACTATCTTTCAAGAAGCATCCTCTTTCAAGGAAATCAAATCCTTTAGTATTGGTACACTCCAATGTTTGTGGTCCTTTGAAGGAAAATTTCTTTAGTGTTGCTTCTTATTTTGTGACTTTCATTGATATTACTCAAGGAAGCTTTAGGCTTATTCTTTGAAGACAAAGAACGAAGTCTTGGAGAAATTCAAGCAATTTCAAGTCATGGTTGAGAGACAAATGGGAAAGAAACTTAAATGCATTCATTCAGATAATGGTGGTGAATATTGTGGGTCATTTGATGAGTATTGCAAGCAACAAGGTATTAGGCACGAGAAGACACCTCCTAAAACACCTTAGCTGAATGGTTTGGTAGAGAGGATGAATAGGACAATCATTGAGAGAGTTAGGTGCATGCTTAATGAAGCTAAGCTACCTAAGCATTTCTGGGGAGAAGCCTTGATTACAATAGTTCATTTGATCAATCTCAGTCCTGCAGTTGTTTTGGATGATAATGTTCCAGATAATGTTTGGTTTGGCAAGAATGTCTCTTATGATCATTTATGCGTTTTTTGGTGTAAAGCATTTGTTCATGTTCCAAAGGATGAGAGGTCCAAGTTGGACATGAAGACCACGCAATGCATCTTCATTGACTATGGTCGGGATGAACATGGCTACAAAATTTATGATGCAGTTAAGAAGAAGCTTGTGAGAAGTCGTGATGTGGTATTTCTAGAAGACCAGACTATTGAGGACATTCAGTAGATGGAAAAGGATGAGTCCAAACAAAGTGATGACTTGGTTGATGCAGATCCAATTCAACAAGATAATCACACACATAGAAGATCATCCAGATGCTCCTGTTGGTTATGTTGGTAATGATCCACATGAAATACTTACAGATCCCTTAGTTTCACTTAAGAGGTCTACTAGGGAGAGAGGACCTTCAACAAGGTATCCATCTGATGAATACGTGACCTTAAATGATGAGGGTGAACCTGAATGTTATGAGGAAACTATGGATAGTCAACAGAAACAAAAAATGGGTTGATGCTATGCAAGATGAGATGCAATCTTTGCTTGGTAATCAAACATTTGAGCTTGTAAAACTACTTGAAGGCAAGAGAACTTTAAAAAATAGGAGGATATACAGGTTGAAGCATGAAGAAAATTCTTCTTCTCCGAGGTACAAGGCTAGATTGGTGGTTAAAGGCTTCAGGCAAAAGAAGTGAATTGATTATGATGAGATATTTTTTTTCCAGTTGTGAAGATATCTTCAATAAGGACCACCTTGAGCTTGGTTGCTAGTCTTAATTTAGAGATAGAGCAAATGAATGTAAAAATTGTTTTTCTCTATGGTGATCTTGAGGAGGAAATCTACATGGAGCAACCTGAAGGTTTTCAGGTGAAAAGAAAAGAAGATTATGTGTGCAGACTGAAGAAGAGCTTGTACGACTTGAAGCAAGCTCCAAGGCAATGGTACAAGAAGTTTAAGTCTGTTATGGGGAGCAAGGGTACAAGAAGACCACTTTAGATAATTGTGTCTTTGTTAAAAATGGTGCCAATAATAATTTTATTATCTTGTTGTTATATGTTGATGATATGCTTATTGTTGGTAAAAATGTCTCTAGGATTGACGGGTTAAAGAAGCAACTTGGGATGTCATTTACAATGAAGGATCTTGGACCAGCAAAGCAGATTCTTGGTATAAGAATCGTTCGTGATAGAAATAAGAAGAAACTTTGGTTGTCACAGGAGAAATACATTGAAGGAGTATTACAATGATTTCACAGAGAGAAGGCTAAGGCTGTTAGCACTCCTCTTGGTACACATTTCAAATTGAGTTGCAAACAAAGTCCATCAAATGAAGAAGAGAAGAAAGACATGGATAGAGTTTCATATGTTTTTGCTGTGGGCAGTTTGATGTATGTTATGGTGTGCACTAGGCTAGACTTGGCTCATGTTGTTGGTAGTGTTAGCTGGTTTCTTTCAAATCCGGAAAGAGAACATTGGAATGTAGTAAAGTGGATTATGAGATATCTTTGTGGTACTTCAAGTTTGAAGCTATGTTTTGGAAGTGGGAAGCCTATTCTAGTTGGCTACACAAAATCTGACATGGCAGGAGACATTGACTCTAGAAGATCTACTTCAGGCTATTTGATCACATTTGAAGGTGGAGCTATTGCAATCTAAATTGCAAAATTGTGTTGTTTTATCCACTACAGAGGCTGAGTTTATTGCTATTACTGAAGCATGCAAGGAGATGCTATAGGTGAAGAAATTCTTGCAAGAACTTGACTTTACTAAGAGAGGTATGTGCTCCTTTGTGATGGTCGAAGTGCTTTCATCTTGGTAAAAACTCAACTTTTCATTCAAAACCCAAACACATTTATGTGAGGTATCATTGGATACGTGATGTTTTGGATGCTAAGTCATTAGAACTTGAAAAGGTTCATACTAATGAGAATGGTTCTGACATGATGACCAAATCTTTACAAAGAAGGAAGTTTGAAACTTGTTGCTCAATCGCCAGTTTGGAGATCACCTCTACATAGTCATGAGGGAGAGATTTGTTGGGTTGGGCTCCCTTCCTATGTGGAGAAAAACCTAAAATTAAGAGACCCCTCTTTACTCTTTACCTAGGAAGTAGGATTCAAGGAGGAAGTTGAGAGGTTTGTTATTTAACATCAGTAGCCAAAGAGTGAGAGAGAGTAGAAAACTCCTTGTTAAGATTTGTTCGACCTACTTCTACAAAGTCATGATTTCTAACTCGTTAACCATTGGATCAAGGTGAAATTTTGACAGAGGCTTCGAAAATCATTGTTCTTCAGTTTGATGTTGATTCAACATTTATTCCAGGGGAAAAATATTTTTTCGGAGTGTTGTAGGAAGTGTGAGTTTTTACTTGTTCTCTAGTTTGGAAGTTTGTTGCTTCAATATATTGGATGGATTTAAGCATTGATATATGCTGATTTTGAGACTCTCTTGTATTTTTATTTGATCATAGTGGAACTTGATCGACTGACTTGTGTCCGTGATTTTTACTTCTCACATTGAGAAGGTTTTTCACGTAAAAATCTTGTTGTGTGTTGTTCCTTTAATTTCCTATTATTATTATTATTGTTGTTGTTGTTGTTGTTATTACTATTACTGGTGTCGTTATATTTTTGGTGTTGCTCCTCTTATTCTGGCAATTAGAGGATTTTATTTTATCTTCAACAGGGTTTAGTGGCCAAAGGTTATTCCCAAATCAAAAGTATTGACTACCTCAAAATCTTTTCCCATATACTCAAGATGAGCATGATTCGTGTTGTTCTGGCAATCGCTTCCATTAATCATTGGCACTTGCAACAACTCGATGTAAGCAAAATTTTTCTATATGAAGATCTCACCAAATACGTGTATATGACCATTCCTCAGTGTGTTCACGATTATCATCCCTCTCAATGTTGCAAACTAAAATGCTGCCTTTATGGCTTAAAACAATCCAGCCACCAATGATTCACAAAACTTTCCAGACTGTTAAAGCATTACGGACTGTGAAGCTCAGACACGGGGATAATCACCCGCTTCCCCACTTCGACACACGTCCGACACCGATAGCGGTGGGGGCGGCAACGACAATGCGTCGAAAACCCTTCTGCTCGTCAGACACAGTCAACGACCTTAGACGCGCATTCAAGACACGGTTAACCTTTATTGGACACACATTTTTTACCAAAATCACAAAATCCAAACGCAAATGGTAACAAAATATTTATAAAATGTAAAACAAATATATTCAAATCTGAAAATCGTATCATATATAATATTTTCATTCCTTAAATTACTCTGAAAATTAGTATAAATTTTAGAAGTCATAATAGAAACAAATCAAAAAAGCAAAAGAGAAAAAACAGAAGAAGAATAAGAAGAAGAAGAGTCGCCTGGCAGAGTTCTCTGTGGTGGGAGCCGATTTCTCGAGTGGAAGTCCCTCTGTGGTGAAGATGCTTGTTTTGGTGGAGGAAGCTTCGTCTGGTAGTCAAACACTATGGAAGACGAGCTGTGGAAGACGAAAGGTTGGTCAGACTATTCTGATTTTTTGTAGAAGGAAGCTGAAGGGTATGGAAAGAGAAACGGTAACTTTATTTTAAATGTTTTTTTATTATTTTTTTGATTTTTTAATTTTGAGTATAAATTCGTATCTGCAGAGTTAAAATGCTAAAAAGCACTGAAAATATACTATTGATTATTAATAAGTATATTTATAAAATTTATTATATAATACTATATGTTTCAAAATTAAGAAAAACTCTTGGTGGTAGGGGAAATAATATGATAAAATGAAGTTTTTGTGATTTTTTATTCAATGAATCTTACACTAAGGTAAGAGCTCATTTATTACAAATTAAGGAAGAAAGAGTTAGAAGTTGTCCAAAGGTGGGTTCGTCAAAACTTGTTGAGTTTAAAAAAATAGACAATGAAGCAACATTGAAAATAGAGATGTCAAAGAAAAGAAAGGTCCCTCTACCACCTATATCTGATGAAGGAAATCAAACAAATAAGGATCTAAAGAGATTAAAAGGTCCTTTGGAGTCTTCTTTCAATATTCAAGCCATAGATACTCTTGATTATGAAATTGCAAGGATGTTTTATTCTTCAGGTTTATCATTTAATTTAGCAAGAAGGCCTTATTATAGGGGTGCATTTTCTTATGCAGCTAATACTTCTAATCTTAGTGGATTGTGCCACCGACATATAATAAATTGAGAGGTCCTTTACTTACAAAAGAGGGAATTCATGTAGAAAACCTTTTAGTACCTATAAGAAACTCATGGAAACAAAAAAGGGTGACAATTGTTAGTGATGGGTGGAGTGATCCCCAAAAAAGGCCACTTATAAATTTTATGGCTATCACTGATAGTGGACCAATGTTTTTAAAGTCAATAAATGCATCTGATGAGATAAATGACAAAGATTTTATTGCTAGGCACATGAGAGATGTAATTATGGAAGTTGGGCCAAATAATGTGGTGCAAATTATAACTGATAATGCAGCTGTATGTAAGTTCGCGGGTATGCTTATAGAATTAGAATTTCCTTCAATTTATTGGACTTCTTGTGTAGTGCAGACCTTAAATCTTGCATTGAAAAATATTTGTGCAACAAAAAATATGGAAAATAATAGTGTTGTTTATGATCAATGTTTTTGGATCTCACAAATTGTTGATGATGCTACATTTATTAAAAAATTTATTGTTGGACATTCTATGAGAATATCAATGTTCAATAGGTTCAACTAATTAAAGTTGCTTTCTGTTGCTCAAACAAGATTTGCTTCAACTATAGTCATGCTAAAAAGATTTGAAAGTTTGAAAAAAGGACTTCAAGAGATGGTTATTAGTGATGAATGATCCTCTTACAAAGAAGAAGATGTGGACAATCAATGAAAGAATTTTTATTGGATGATAATTGGTGGATTAAGGTTGATTACATACTTGCTTTTACTGCCCCTATTTATGATGTTCTTAGAAAAATAGATACATATATGACTACTCTTCACTTAATATATGAAATGTGAGATTCAATGATTAAAAAGGTGAGAAAGGTTATGTTTGAGCATGAAAGAAAGACAAAAGTTGAACATTCATCATTTTTCGAGATAGTAAACTCAATATTAATTGATCGTTGGACCAAGAGTAACACATCTCTTCATTGTCTTGCTCATTATTTAAATCCAAGGTAATGTGAAATTATTTTATGATTATTTTTGTTATGTTTATCTTATTTATAAGATTATAAATTTATAATATTATGTTAATTTATTTATTTTTATATTTATAATGTTGTAGATATTATAGTCATGAATGGTTAAGTAAAGATTCACAAAGACTTACTCCACATCAGGATGGTGAACTTACTCATGAGAGGAAGAAATGTTTGATGAGGTACTTTGTTGTTGTGAAAGGAATTGGAGTACCTATTCTCTTATACATTCTTTGAAAAGAAATAAGATGACACCTAAAAGGGCAGAAGATCTAGTTTATGTCCATAGTAATCTTCGTTTTCTCTCAAGAAACTCCTCAAAATACAAATAAGAGGAAACTAAATTGTGGGATATTGCAGGAGATGACTTATCATTGAATGATAATGGAATTCTTGAAACTACCAGCTTATCTCTTCATGAACCAGAATTAGAAGGTGTATTTTTCAATGAAGATGAAATGTAGAAATTATATCTTCTGTTATATTTTTTTATAAAAGTTTTTTTTTTCACATTATTAATTATATAAATAAATTCATATATATATATTTATATATATATATATATATATATATATATATATATATATATATATATATATATATATATATACCGAGTGGTATCAGAGCCTAACTGATATCTAGCTGAGTTCATTTCTTTTGAAAAACTGGGTGCATTATATGAATTTAAAGTAAGTAGAGAGAGAGAGAAAGATCTTCCTAAATCATGAACACACCATCTACCTCCTCAGAAACCCCTATCAGTCTTTCTTCGAAGATTAGTATCTCAGACTCCTGTAAAAAGACCCTTTCCTCTAAAATAGGAAACCTTATAGAATATCAGCATATCCCAGAAGAATCTCAAATCGACCATGCTTTACCACCACTTCTAAGTCCATATAATGTTTTTCGACAAAATAAATCAGAATTCCCATGGATCTCTTCCATCAAGAAGTTGATCTCTACACCACGAAAAGGAAGTCGGGAATACATCCAAAATTCCCGAATGGACCAGGTGGCACTTCATGCTACTAGTGCAGAGCAGTACGTAGATCTAGAAATAAGCAAAGAACTTATAAAGCAATGGATAGCTCTAGACTACGTGGCCCTTCACCTTGGAGCAGTCAGACTGATGTTGACCCTCCACGGAAGAAAAGGACTCCCAGTAACTGCCAGAGTCACACTACTGGACTCCACCTATCAACAGTATGAACAAGTTGTGATAGGGACGGTACTAACAACACTCAACGCTGGAAGTGCAGTCCTTACCATTTTCCCAAACTTTAATGTTCAGTTGAAAGACCCCACTCTTCCCAACAGATTCAAGGTACAAGTACAACTTGTAGGAGCACCACAGGAAGAGACCGCTCTTTCAGCAACACTCCACCACCAAATAATCTACAGGATTCAAGATCACTGTTTTGATCTTCCTGGAGAAAAAGAATTTGCAGGAAACGCTCTGATGGTCTTAGCTGCAGAAGACCAAGAAATTCCCACAATAATCCAAGTTCCTAGACAGATTCCTAGAGAAGAACTCAGACAGCTTATTCCAACTGAGTGGATAAGCAATTATGAGAACTTCAAGAAAAAGGAAAAGCCCCTAATATCTACAGAGGCTACTTTTAGAAGAAACTCCGTTGACGGTAGTGTCAAAACTACGTTCAAATGGAGAAATGAAGATTCCAGTGGAACTCCTCCTGTTTTCCACACCATGATGACCACTCTTGGAGACAAAGAAAGAAAGATCCCAGTCCATTCTTTCCAACAAAACGGAAAGGCTATATTCTCTGACAAACTAAATGGACACTTTTTATGGGACGTAGATTCATCCGTATGTGATCCAGACTGCAACTGCAGTTCAGACAATGACTCTGACTCTGACTCCTCTGATGATGATGAGGATGATCTTAAAAAGAAGAGGTGGTGCAAGCCGCCACCAAAACCATCCAGAAAAGACGATCCTGAAAATCGTCCATGGATTGGAATCAGAAAGAAGACAGCCCCTTTACCAATATACAGGGAAGGAATTAAGACCCTGAGGAAAGAAGGGTACAAACCTCCATCAGATGCTAACTTGATCACATGGCCACCTCCAAGAAGCAGTTCTAACCTCTTCTGAGAGAAAAAACCAAAAAGCACACTCTGTTCACCCTGTTCACCAAAGAGCACACCTTGCTCACCCTGTTTACCAAAAAACACACCATGCTTACCAGAAAGCATACCTTGTTTTATGTTTACAGAGGAAGGTTTTCCTTCCTTAGAAAGAAAAACAAATGCAGAAAAACAGATATCTACAAAGCCTTTTATACAGCCAACAGAAGTTCTCCCTGATGGAACCTATAAACCTTCTTCTCAAGCAGAGGAGGTTCTGAATTGGCAAACCACCAACTCAATAGCTCAAAACAACCTTTTGAAGGTTATCGAGAAAAAGGTGGACAAACTAGCCGAAGATTTTCAATATATGCTAAATCAGATGTCAGACAGGATTCAGAAGGCTTATGTTGAGACAAAACAAAAAATTGAAGCCTTAGAGAAAGATAGGGAGAAGGCCGCAGAAAGAAGTTTTCATGAAAATTCCAGAAAAGAACAAGAACTTCAGAAACTCAAAAGACAAGTCTTTGAAATTGAAGATTATGTAAAAACCATGGCTAAACCTCCTCATGAAGATACTTACACTCCTTTCCCCATATCACCAAAAAAACTTCTCACAAGCACAATTATCCAATATCCAACAAGACCACTGTTTCTGCCACCCAATTTGCCAGAACAAACTACAAACTTTGGCAAAAGAACAGAGAAGATAGCAACTACTTCTCAAACTATTTCTCCTGAAGAAGCAAAGGATGAAGCAGAACCATTAGATCATGGTATCCTTTGATGCAGATTCACAAAGATCACAAGATTCTGAAGAAGAAGAAATAGAAAAACCTTCATGGCTTACAGAAGATGTCTCTAAAAACGCCTCTGATGAAGAGTATGCAGACTTAACAAACATACTCATGGCCTCAAATGAAAATGGAGAAGCATCCACATCAACTCCTGGACTACATGCTCAAGAAGTAAATACCTCATTAAAAGGGATATCTGGAACACCCTTGTTTTCGCTCGATGACATTCCACCAAAACTTTGGAGGAAAAGACTTCTTGATTTTAAATCATGGATGGATGCAAAGATGATCAGTCCAGATGTTGACAGATACAAAGTTATTGAAGAATTCTGTGCTCGAATGACTGGAACATTAAAAGAATGGTACCAGAGCATAGGATCCACAAACCAGGATCTACTCCACCGGCTCGACAATACAGATGCAGTAATTTCTACCATCCATTTTGAATTCCTTGGAAACATTGATGTGGTCAATAAGGAAATCAGAAAAGAGTATTTTGAGATGAAGTGTTGTTCTTTAAAGATCAAAGACATTGAACGCCATTTTCAAAGGATGCAACAACGTTTCTATCAATTAAATGGCTACAATGATGCGAGCTTAAAGAACACCTATGTAAGCTCACTTCCTGAAGAAATTCAAGGAGAAATATACAGAATGCTCAACATGCAGAACAAGGAAATTACTCAATTAACCTTTGGAGAAATCCACCAGACATGTCTTGTTGCCCTTGACAAAATATGCAATCAGCAACAATTCCTTGAAGGGATCATCAAGAACCAGAAAAGATATTCAAAGACATGCAGAAAGAAATATTTGGAGATAAAATGCAAAAAGAAAGACTGTTCATGCAAGAACAAGTCTTTTTCAAAAAAGAAAGACTTCATGAAAAGCTCCAAATACAGAAAAGGATACAAAGGAAGAAGAAAGGTAAAATTCTTCAAAAATAAATCATTCCCAAGGAAAAGAAAAGGAAACAAATGCTTCATCTGTGAGAAAAAGGACATTTTGCAAAATCCTGTCCCAATAAAACAGAAAAATCAGCAAGACTCATCCAGACATTACAAATAGAAGAAGATTTAGAATCACTTTTCAGTGAACAAGAATATCCAGATGCTGATACTATCTTTGGTATTGACGTCTCAGACACAACAGATACAGATTCGGAAGAATTCAGCAGTGAAGATGAAGAGTGCCAGCACCATTTTCCAATCCTGACATTTGACCAGATAATCAAGATGGAGGAACAATGTCTCGTCTCAATCCCACCTTCACCAAACATCGAGGTCCATATACTGCCCTCAAAATATGAGATTCCAGTAAAAGTAATAGCTTTCATAGACACAGGAGCTGCCAGGACAATGATGAATCCCAGGGTTCTTCATCCAGATCTTTGGGAACAGAAGAAACTAAGATTCAAAGCAGCAAGTGGAGAAGTTTTTACAACAGAATTGATGACTAAGAAAAAGATTGGAATCAGGTTTTTTCCTGATTGTATCATTTATACAAAAGTCATCGGAACTGATCTTCCAGAAAAAGACATTCTCATAGGAATGGACATTTACACCCAACTCAAAGGGATCAGATTACTTCCAAAAGGAGTAAGGTATAAAAAATATTTTAAACCATTCAATCCTTTGATGAAAATGTTCAGTCTATCAGAAACACCCCCAGAGTACCTAGAATACAAAGAAAAACTCCTGAGAATGATTGCAGACAGTCATGAATCATTTCAACATCCAAAACCACTCTGGAAGAATGAAGAGTTCTTTGTTCAATTACCATTCAAGTTAAATGAAGATATTAATCCAATCAAAGCTACTCATCCTGGAATGACACCCAGTGACAAACAAGCTGCCATGGAAGAATGTTAGAAACCTTTGAAACAAGGACTCATTGAACCTACAAATTCTGATTGGGCATGCCAAGCTTTCTACGTAGAGAAAAGGTCAGAAAAAATTAGAGGCAAAAAGAGACTTGTCATTGATTACAGACCACTGAACCTTTTCCTCAAAGATGATAAGTTTCCTTTACCCAAGATATACACTCTCTATTCGTATATCACAAATGCCTTTGTCGTTTCAAAATTTGATTTAAAATCAGGATTTTGGCAACTTGGGCTAGACCCAAAAGATAGGCCCAAAACTGCATTTTGCATACCCAATGCCCATTTCCAATGGACAGTTCTACCTTTTGGATTGAAAGTTGCACCATCACTATTCCAAAAAACCATGACCAGAATTCTTGAGCCCATATTAACCTCTGCACTCATCTACATAGATGACATCCTTTTATTCTCACCTGATGAAAAAAGCCATAAAGAACTGTTAGAAAGATTATATCAGTTAAGTCACCAGTATGGCCTCATGCTATCATCTTCAAAGTCTCAAATTGGAACCACAGAAATATAATTCCTTGGAATGAAATTTTCCAGAGGAAAATACTCTCCTCAACCCCATCTTGTTGAAGAACTACCAAAGTTTCCTGAGAAAAACTTTACTGTCAAACAAATTCAACAATTCCTTGGAATTCTGAACTACATCAGAGATTTCATTCCCAATATCTCTTGTCACACCTCAAAATTGTCAAGACTATTGAGAAAGAATGCCCCACCATGGGGAGCTGAACAAACTGAGGCAGTTAGAATACTTAAGGAAATTGCAAAAGATCCTCCTCCATTAAAGATCCCAGGAGAGGGGAAAAGAATTTTACAGACAGATGCCAGTAACCATCATTGGGGAGCAATCCTAATTGAAGAAATTGGAGGAGAACAATTCTACTGTGGACATGCCAGTGGACAGTTTAAGCCAGCAGAAGCTCATTATCACACAACTTTCAAAGAAACACTTGCAGTGAAATATGGCATACAAAAGTTTTATTTCCATTTAAGAGGACATGTTTTTGAAGTTCATCTTGATAATTCATCATTTCCCAAAATGCTTGAATTGAAGAACAAAGTTCCTCCAAGTCCTCAAATCCTCTGTCTGAAAGAATGGTTTTCCAGGTATGATTTTACAGTGAAACACATCAAAGGAAATAAGAATGTGATCCCTGATTATCTATCTAGACCCAAAGAAATCCAATCACAACAACACCAGTTAAAAGAAAACATCAGAACAATCCTTATCTTCATAGATACCCATGAATATCCCCTGATCATGATGAATGAACCCTTAGACAAAGGATCTTCTTCACAAAACTTTC
>Ga0209489_105562_pt1 | contig 21656 bp, 16 predicted proteins | sample SiratrowhiteBW_FD_187527 | JGI IMG/M metagenome (GOLD analysis project Ga0209489, IMG submission 187527) | Root nodule microbial communities of legume samples collected from California, USA - Siratro white BW (SPAdes) (version 2) | ecosystem: Host-associated > Plants > Roots > Nodule | place...
ATATAGATAAACATTCTAACACATATTGTTCTTCCATTTCAAAGAACATAAAAACACACCTCTTGTAGTGCAGTGGTGATGCCAAAACCGAACCCGCAGTGCCCACGCCAAAACCAACAACACAAACGAACCCAAATCGGCCAAACGAACTCTACCAAAACAACAAAGCACAAACAAATGCTCAATACAATAACAATATCAGTAAAAGCAAAAGAAAATGGAAGAGAAAGAATGAGCGCACAGCTTCAAACGAAACGCAGCTCAAACAGACTTGAAATCGAAAATAGAACCGGTCAAATGGAAGCTCTCGAAGTCGCAAACAAGAGGAAGTAAAAATGGAGTAGAATGAGGTGCAAATGGAGGTCGAAAAGTGAACGAGAAGACGCCGGAACAGTGCCAGGGAGAACGCGCGCGTAGCGGAGAAGAAGAAAAGTGAAGAAAAAAGGTGCGTTTGAAATAAAATAGAAGCACCACGTCGGTTCTGGCCTCCCAACCGACGTGGTGCGTGCACTGAAATTAAAAAAAAAAGTTACTGTTAACACATCACGTCGGTTACAAAGCCCAGAACCGACGTGGTGTGTGCCCTAATTTCAGTTAATTTGCCCCAATTTTTTACTGTGTTGATTACGTAGGTTTTTGTTAGGCAACTGACGTAGTGAGTAAAAGTCCCACGTCGGTTGTGAGCTCCAACCGACGTGAGATTTAAGCGCGTATTTAAAAATTCAAAATTTTGTTTTTTCCTTTTTTATAAATACATCAAGGACAGTTGTGTTCATTTATTTAAAAAAATGTCACCGCGTTTTTTACCACGTCGTTTGCTAATTTAACCGTCTTAACGGGGAGACGTTGAAGCCTAATTTTCTACTAGTGTAGTAATTTAGATTCATCATCGTTATCTTAAACTATATATACATTACAATTTATATAAGATATTGTTAATGGTATTCTAGAGATGAAATTAGTATTTTCTTACTTGCTCCACTATATTCATAGATAAAAAAATAATTGCTTTTAGAATGTTATAATATTATAAATATAAAGAATAATGTATGTGAACACCACTAGAATTATAAATATATATATATAGAGAGAGAGAGAGAGTTAAGACTATGATAATTTACCTGAAATGTTGAAAATAGAACAAAAATATTGGGATATTTTGCACAAATCATGTTGGCCAAGCTTCATACGTATGTTTTGTACTATTAAGTCAATGGCAACGTCATTATCCCCTCTACTTGGGATAATAATATCAGCATATTTTTTTGTTGGCAGCACAAAATCTTCAAAACTACGCTTTACAAATCTAGAATACTGAAATATCATTTTTTTTAATTAATTGAAAGAAAACATTTTCAAATAACTTTAAGTTATATGCTTAAAAGAAATAGCTAAAGATTCAACGAAATCAATATTGTATACAAATATTTGATGTACAAAATCACTTAATGATCAAAGGAAACGAAATCAGTATAAATCACTTTTAGTTTTTCTAACTCTCATATATAGCCTTATTTACTTTAGTATGTTTGATTGGTTTACTAAAAGAAGGTGGTCAAGTTAGAGGATATGAGAGGATGGCATGAGAACAGTTGGGTGTGGTAAATGTCTTGATGAAGGAACTGTTTTGAGTGGAAGAAAGCACAACTTGAACAATTCATGAATCAGATTCAGGTCTACAATATTCAAAGAGTAAAAGATGATTGGGTTTGGAATGAAGATAAAGATGGAGAGTACACATTAAAGTCAACATATGCAAGAGAGTTAAACTTGATGAAGAAGGAGTGGAGGACAAGGCTTTTGTTAAATTATGGAACACACTCAGGTATGCTTGAAAAGTGCTTCATAATAAGTTGAGAACTTGTTACAATTTACAAAGAAGAAGACTACATCTAAATGAAACGACATGTGTCATGTGTAGTATATAAGAGATGAATCCGTTAATCACTTATTTTTATCATGTAGGCACTTAGCAATATATGGTTTCTCTGTGATAAATGGGCAGGGATTCAATCAGTACACTAAAACATAGTTAGGAAACATTTTCTAACATTTAAGTTGAATATTTTAAATAAGGGTGTGGAGAATAGTCTGAGTGCGTGCCTATCATATTGAATGTTTGGATTCATAGGAATAATATAGTGTTTAGGAACAAGGTACCAAACGTATTGAAATTTTTTTCTGCAAGCCAAAACTTGGGCATGGATAACATGCACATTAAAAGAAAACAATCCTCATATTCCAATTAGTGCCTTAATCCAACTATGTGTTTAATATCTATAAGCTAAAAATTAGTAAGAGGGTTGAGGTCTTAATGTGCATTTAAATTCTTACAAAATGTTTCAATTCCTGGTACAGGCAAGTGCTTTTAATGTTAGATAGGTCAGTGGGTGTTATGACAAATAGGGGGCAGGAAAATAAAGAAGTAGGATGAGCAGTGGTGAGATTTTGTGGCTCTGAAGGAGTGTGATAGTATGAAGATACTGTCTTGGATGTAATGGTATAACCATGTCTGACATAGATGGATATTTTGATTCAATGAGAACAGGCACAGTGAAATTTTGGCAGCTACCATGTTAGACGGAGGTATGCTCACAGTGTTAAGCTGTTAATGAATATAGACAAATAACACATTAAATATGTGAAAAGATTGTTCACTAATGACTTTATAGGCCTTTACATAATTCTTAAAACAAAATAACAATAAAAACAAAAGCAAAAAACTGCATGACAGCAATCTAGACATAAATTAAGCAACTAACTAGATCAATCAGTCCTATAAAATAAAATTGTTTATTGACACGTTAAAATAACTAACAATCTCTTCATTCAGCTTTAGCTTATTCATTAACTGCAAGTACTCCAATCATATGTCTAAGTTTTTCAAATTGATCCGTCTTTAAAGCTTTTGTTAAATTTGTCAAAATGTTAGTCACTTGCTCATTTGTATTGCAATACTTCAGTGCGATAGTTTAATCATTAACCAAATCTCTGAGAAAGTGGAACCTTATTGTAATATGCTTACTCCTGCCATGAAAAAACTGGATTCTTGGACTATTGTATGGTAGAACTATTGTCGCAGAAAATCTCGGTAGCTTCTTTTGCTTCTACTCCAAGATGCTCTATAATTCGTTTGAGCCAAATACATTGACATGCACAATATGTTGCAGCAATATATTCAGCCTCAGTGGTAGATAAGCTTGCCACAAGCTATTTTTCTGAAGCCCAAGATACAGGTGCAGTTCCAATCATGAACACTGATCCAGTAGTGCTTCTCCTATCATTTGAATCCCCTGTGTAGTTGTTGTCACTATAGGCTGTGAAGCTCATCTTCCTTCCCTTTTGATAAAAGAGACTATGTTCACTAGTGCCTTGTAGATACTTGAAAGTTGTTTTGTTGCTGCCTAGTGGGACTTCTTGGGATTGGCCATGTATCTACTAATTAAACTGACTCCAAACATCAAATCTGGTCGTGTGATTGTCAAGTACATGAGACTGCCAATAGCTTGTTTAAACTTTGTAGTATCTACTGGAATTCCTGCATCATCCTTAGATAAAATGGTTCCTGGTACCATGGGATTTCGTACTGGGTTACTGTTCAACATATTAAAACGTACTAGAATCTCACGCACATATCTCCTTTGACAGATGAAAATGTCTGCTTCATTCTGTATTAATTCTATTCCTAGTATATGTCCTATTTTGCCCAGATATGTCATATCAAACTCCAACTGCATTGAGTGTTTAAACTCTTCGCATATAACTCTGCCATTTCCAGTAAAGATTAGATCATCCACATACAAGCTTACTATTAAAATATTGCGTCTAACCTATTTTGTGAACAAAGTGTGTTCAATAGAGCAATGTGCAAACATTTCTTTGGCAAAATATGCTTCAATTTAACTATAACAGGCTCGTGGGGCCTGTTTGAGCCCATATAGAGCCTTCCTTAGCTTGTATACTTGTCCTTCTTTGCCTTTCTTGATAAAACCAACAAGTTAGTGAACATAAATTTTTTCTTGAATTTCACCATGTAGGAAAGCACTCTTGACATGAAGCTCAAACACTTCCCAGACATTATGAGCAACCATGATTAACAATACTCTCACTATAACAACACTTTCTATCTTTCTTCTTCCTATTCTTGCTTCTTCTTGTTCTTTCCTGTTCATGCTTCTTCTTCTTGGTTGTTCGTTATTGTTTCTTTGTTTTTGTTCTTTTTCGTTCTTGCTTCTTCTTACTTCTTCATTTTTCTTGCTTCTTCTTTCTTACTTCTTGTTTTTGCATCTTCGTTCTTGCTTCATCGTTCTTGTTTCTTCTTTATTGCGTCATCTTTCTTTCTTCTTTCTTTCTTTTTCTTTATTGCCTCTTTTTTCTTGCTTTCTCTTCCCTGTTTCCCTCGTTCTCGCTTTTTCTTTCCTGCTTCGTCTTTCCTGCTTTTTCTTTCCTACTTATTAGTAGGAAAGAAAAAGCAAGAAAGATGCAGTAGGAAAGAAGAACCGAGAACGAGCGAAACAAAAAAGAGGAAGCAAGAAAGAAAAGGCAAGAAAAAAGAAGCAAGAAAGGCGACACAAGAAAGAAGATGCAAGAAAAAAGAAACAAGAACAATGAAGCAAGAACGAAGATGCAAGAACAAGAAGAAGTAAGAACGAAGTGATGGAGGAGCTCCTAGTGCCTTAGCTTCTTGTGCAAGCTTCAATGGAAGTTGAGTATGATGAAACCTTGAAGCACCGAATAGAAGAAGTGGATGAAACTTCTCATGATGCGGAAGCCATGGAAATGCAAGGAAGGAAGCGTGCAAGGAGGTTAATGGTGAAGTAGATGGTGAAAGCCTTGACGAAGGTTAGGCCAACCTTCGAGGGAGAGAACTCCTAGCTTCTAAGAGAAGAAACTCAATGTGAAACTTGAGGTAATGTGCTGAAAATTTGGCAACATTCTATTACTCAAATCAAGTCTACATTAGAGGTTCCTAAACCTCTTATTTATAGAAAAAAGGATGAGCTACTTAGCTTCCCATGCAAGCTATCTAGGTAGGGTATGGAAGAAGCTAGTTCTAGAAACCCTAGCTTATAAGACAAGCTTCTAACCCTAGCTTCTATGACAAGCTTCCCAAACCTAGCTTGCACTCCAAGACTCTCACAAGGTGGTGACAAGTGGCACAAGGAGAGAGCTCCTTATGCTACTTGGACTCCTTGATCAAGCCCAACATTTTATGGACCTCAAGGCCCAAACTTACACTACATGGCCCAAATTTATTCTACTTGGCCCAAATACAAGGCCCAAATTATTCTAAACTATTTTAAACAATTTATACAAATTAGAGGACTTCTCCTTAATACTCTATTTTCTCCAAAGGGATTTCTTCATGTTTGTATGTGGGCCCAAACAGCTGATTAAAAGCCTAAATAAGATGAGATGAGCCCAATCTTCTGGAAAGCTCTTAATTCTCACTCTGGCTCTTTGTCCTCTTTATTCTTTGATTAATGTCACGGGGGCGTACTCCATCAAGAAGAAACAAGAAAAACAAATAAAAAATGAAAAAGCAAAAATAAGAAGAAACAAGAAAGAAGAAGCAAGAACGAAGAAGAACAAAAATGAAGAAACAATAATGAAGAACCAAGAAAGAAGATGAAAGAACTAGAAGAAGCAAGATAGAAGAAGTAAGAAAGACGAAACAAGAAAGAAGAAGCAAGAACAAGAAAAAGTAAAGAATGAAAAAGTAAGAACGAAGACAGAAAACAGAGAGACACAAGAATGAAGAAGCAACAAAGAAGAAAAAAGAAAAAAGAAGCAAAGAATGAAGAAGCAAGAAAGAAGCAAGAACAAGAACAAGAACGAAGAAGAACAAAAATGAAAAAACAATATCGAAGAACCAAGAAAGAAGAAGAAGCATGAACAATAAAAACAAAAAGAAGCAAGAAGAGGAAAGAACAAGAAGAAGCAAGATAGAAAAAACAAGAAAGAAGAAGTAAGAAAGATGACAAAAGAAAGAAGAAGCAAGAACAAGAAGAAGTAAAGAATGAAAAAGTAAGAACAAAGACGGAAGAACAGAGAGACGCAAAAATGAAGCAAGAAAGGAGAAGAAAGAAAGAAGAAGCAAGAACAAGACGAACACGAACAAGAATAATCAAGAAAGAAGAAGCAGGAAAGAAGAAACAAGAATAAGAAAGAACAACACAAAGCAAGGACAAGAAGAATCAAGAAAGAAGCAAGAACAAGAAGGAACAACAAAAAGAAGAAGGAAGAACAATAAGTCAAAACAAGAAGAAGAAGAAGAAGAACATGAAGAAGAAAGAAAGAAGAAGCAAGAACGAAGAAAAAAGAATGAAAAAACAAGAAAGAAGAAATAAGAACGAAGACGTAAGAACAAAAGCACAAGAACGAATAAGCAAGAAAGAAGAAGTAAGGACGTAAAAGCAAGAAAGAAGAAGTAAGAAAAATAAGAAGCCAGAAAAAGGAGAAGCAAGCAAGTAGAACTGAGAAAAACAAGCAATAAAATAGAAGCAAGAAAGAAGAAACAATAAAGAAAAGGCAAGAAATAAGAAGCGAAAAAAAAGAAGCAAACCTTAACTGCTGGTTTCTTTTAATTGTACTTTCCACTTTCATTGCGTTACACAAAGCTACACCCGTATTTTTTTACCATTGAACTTATTCTCCCGTAAGTTAAATCTTTTAGGGCTATATCTGGATATTCTATTTGTAGATTTTCTTTTACCTTTTCAGCAAAGATTAATGGGAATCCTGCCACAAACCTTTCTTTCCAATAAGGCTCGCGACCATCTTCCCTAGTTAAGGACCATCGACATAAACTTATCGACATACCATATAAAGTCTCCTAATATAGGGCATTTTAAATTATGTAGTAATTAACATGGATGTTCTCTCATCGAAAATTTTTGGATCTCTAATAAAATTATGAATAATGGCGATAACTAAGGGTATTTGAATGTTTTCTTCGGTTTTTACACATGTTGTTATATACATTCTATTTTCCGAACTTAAATAATTATCCCACCATCCTTTTAAGATGCCTGTAAACCTGACAACTATAAATTTTATCGTTTGTTCTTCTGAATGTTTTACTCTGTAAATCGAAGCAGCCATTATTATTTTATGGATTTTTTCTTAGAATCTGATGATCGGTCATACCATCAATGTTCCATTCAGTTGTCCCGTTGCCATCAAAGGTAGAGGGGTGTTCTAATTCCCATTCTTCGAACTAAATATCTAGAAGTGTCCGTCTATCGTAAAATTTTCTAGTTTTAGCAAAGGTTTGAGGTGGCCTATTCCTATTAATTTTATTTATTTTTTCTTCATCTCCTCTTAGTGTATTTATTTTTTATATTTTTAATTCATCTAATTTTTTATTAATTTCTTCTCACGCAGAGTTTGTATCTCTACCTATTTTTAACTTTTTTAATTCCTCTTTAGAAAATTTAAATGGTTTTATTAGTGATTTTCCTAATCTTTTGTTTTGTTCTTGTTTTGCTAGTTTTGGTTTAGACTCAGGTTCATTTATAATCATTTGATGTAATAATTGATTTATATAATTTAATTGGGAATGAATATTTTGAATGTCTTTTATATTTATTTCTCTTTTTTCACTTATCATTTTAAAAGGTGAAGCAACTACTTCTTTGTTTTCTATATTCGGGAATTTTATTCCTTCTAAAGGTGGAGTTACACTAGTTATTTCTCCTTTAGTTGTTTTCCATAATTTTTCTCCTAATTTTATCATTTTTAGAGATTTTAGATAAACGTATTCAAACCAATCGAAAAATAATATATCCTTTTCAAGAGTTTTCATGTATTTATAATATTCATCTCCTATAGCTGACCGTTCTTCTTTATTCAAATTTTTTATAAAACTAAATTTTCTTTTCTTCGTTCTCTCTACTTGCAAAGTTTTCTTGAAGAAATTTTTTATTTATTTCATACGTTTTAATCATATTTAACTGACTTAGATCAGACTGGGTTGGTGAGTCCTGTAATCAAGCTGAAGTAAAATTAGTTTCTTCAAGTTCGAATTCAGGGGTAGGGATGGTATGATTAGGACGCAGCCCTGCATAACCAACCCTCTGGGAATAGAAAAACTTCACCTTTTTATAGAGGGTCTGGCTGAGCTAAATTCGGATTTTGCCATCGATCGAATTGACTAATTCAATATGTTTTTGGTTGAATGGACTATTTGGGTCAAAATTTAAAAATAATAAAAATAAAACAGATAATATATGTATATGTATTAAGGTATATTTCCAAATTTATATAGATATCTATGTTTTTCATTTTTCGGTTGTTCTGTACATTAGCAAAAACTGTTATTAGCTTGCTTTAATGTTGGGTTCTTGTAAGCGAAAAATCAGGAAAAATTTGACATTAAGAATGTCATGAATAGCACTAATGTGATTATGACTTTTAAAAACTAAAAAAAGTATTTTAAATTCATTGTTGATAAAGATGTGTTATAAGTTATGTTGTTCCATGATAATTAGACTCGTTATTGTTCAAAAGGGACAATAACAATAGTTTTATCTCTAATAATAGTAATTATAAATAAAAATAATAAGTATCAAGAATAGAAAATTGTCATATTAGTGTTATCTTTTTTTAATTAACTGAGAAGTGTTAGGTTATATATTAAGATATTTCAATTTTATACGATTTTATAGAACTTACTTCCATGACCTTATACAACTCTGAATACAATTCGCCAGTGATACAAAAGAAGTTTATCAATTTCACTAATTAATTCAAAATGTTACATTGCTATAGAGATTGTGTTTATGTTTTAATATCTATGAGCAAGTTATATTTTCTTAGTTTTATTCATAGTTTTTGATGTTCATGCATATATCAATCAAGTGATAGATATATTATATATTATGAAATTGAAAGGTTCTCGGATTTGGTTGTTGTGCTAATCATCAGTGGCAAAGTAACGATCAGCAAACTCCCCTAAGCCAGGGATCACATGAGAATTCTCATTCAGTGATACATCAATCTCTGATGTCACAAGTTTTAGCTGTGGAAATCTCTCACAGACTGTATTTATTCCTTGTGGTGCCTGCATCATGCAATTTTGTTAATAACTTCAAGGAAAATGCATGAACAAAAAGGTAAAGACAAGGAAGCAACAAATCAAAGTGACTTACTGCTACTAAGTTTAGAAATATGATATTAGATTCTGGTACACCTTTCTTGAGAAGTAGAGATATAGCTTTGACAGCAGAGTTTCCTGATAGTTATGAATATTAGACACACCAAGAAAATTGAAGTAGGCAACACTACACAACACAACTCAGGATACAGATACACTACATATTAAGGTTTGAATTTTGGGTTTAAACAATTTTATTTGCAGGTCTTGTGAACTTCTTTTATAATTTGATAATTTGATAAAAAAATTATATATACATATATATATATGAATGACATTTTTAATGGTTCAATAACTGTATTGCCTGTTTATAGTTTTTATGTTTGAAGGTGTGTGAATCATATATTTTTTTTTTTTTATAATAAGAAGCACATTTGTTATAAAATCTTGAACGTGAAGGATTAACGATGACCACTCAATAAAATTGATTAACATTAATTAAGTAGTCAAATAATATATTTAATAATAATAATCAAATAACTAATTAATTATCTTATCGATTATTTTAAACATACATACACAATTAATCTATTATTTGATTACTTCAATCCTATCCATTTAATCGATTAGGTTATTTATGTTGTATTTTTAAAAATAAACGAAAAAAAATAATTACACTTAAATATAATCTATTAAGTCTTCTTAAATTTTATTCCTATAAATTATTTTCATTCCTAACTAAAACATAACAATTAATTTCTACATTACTCATTACATTCTTTTAATGAATACTCCAAAAAGTTATAAAGAAAACCACCATTATCTATAATATTGTCTCAATTCATACAACAATCTCATTAGTTTATATACATAATCCTTTTTATCCTTCACCTCAAAGCCTTTAAGTTGACAAAATAAAAATTTCTCCTCCAAAATGTTATTTTAATATTCAACTATTCAAACTCCATATCTTCACTACGATAAGAGTAAGAAAGGCCTTCATGGAAAAATGTTATTTTAATATTCAACTATTCAAACTCCATATCTTCACTGCCATAAGAGTAAGTAAGGCCTTGATGGATATATGCTTTGTTACCAAAGATAATATTTTATTATAATCAACACACTCTTTTTTATTATAGCTCGTAGCTATGAAACGAACTTTAAATATGACAAAATTTAATCTAGATGTAACATTAAAAGGTTTATTGTCAGTAATTTTTCTTAATTTAGATGCTTCAACAAGTATATTACTATCAAATGTTGTTCTGATAGTAGTACACTAAATGCACTAATGCCATTAGATGCTAATGTAGTTGCTTCACTAGATGCACTAATGCCATGCCTAGTAGCAGGTACTGCATTCATCATATGACTTTAAGCACTCTTGAGGTCTTCTACATGAAGATTCACATGCAATCAATTATCCTCTACCTCGAGGTTATCTTACTAATTCCCAATTCTCATGTTTTTGCAACAACTATATCTCTTTATGCATGGCCGATTCCAGTTGTCGTCCTTAGCACAAGCAACTAGCTCATGAAATAGCTCATGAAATGTAGTTGGTTTAGATAATTGAACCTCCTTTATCACAACTATATTGCATAGGCAAGGGTACCATCAAATCGATATCTCTTAGGATAACATCTTTGTCTTTGATATCTTTAAATAAATATTTTATTATCGAATCCATTTTGCATTGTCATCATACACTAAGGTGACTCATCTTTAAACACTACTAGTCTATCACATGATTCCTTCAAAGATAACTCCACCTCTTCTTGCACTCCCTCTAAACTATAACCATATCTACCAATACCTCTTTGGATTTACTCTTCATCACATAGAGTACATAAAAAACAACATCTTTATTGATAACCACCCTTTCCTAATAAGTTACTAAGCTCTAAAACCCTTCATTCCAACTCCATAGCTAACAATCACTCCTTTCCTGAACTTGGGCTCAAGCTTACCATCAACTATATTATATAATAAGAAGGTCATCCAAAGACACTCAACATTGAGTAATCCACCAACTTTCCAGACCATACCTCAACCAGAGTCTTGAGTTCTATGGTTGTAGGTGGCAAATGATTCACTTGAAAACACATTGTGCTCACAACCTCATCTTAATAGTGTTTGTTCAAAGTAGAGTGTGACAACATACTCTTTGTCCTCTCTGACAAGGTTATGCTCATCCTTTTGTGACACCATTCTATTGTGGAGTTCGAAAATAGTTAAATGTCTCACAATGCCTTTATTTTTGTGGAATTCATTAAAATCCTTATACTAGAATTAAAAATTGTTGTTAGTCATAAGACACTTGACCATTTTCCTGATTTATTTAAGTATTAGGAGTGTCAAATACTTAAACTTGTCGAAGACCTCTAATTTAATCCTTATTGTGAATATTTATGTGAACCTTGATAAATCATCAATGGAACTTTTGATGGCTACCCACAATTCGCAATTACATAGTCCTACGTGGCCTTCGTCTTGTGCATCATGTAGGAAAGCTTTGCTTATGTTGATTCTTGGACACAAAATGCTCACAATTGGTAAAGTATTCACTTTTGGTTTCCAAGCAATCCCTGTTTGGACAATTTATCCAATCATCTGGCAAGCATATGTCATAGACACATGTTGAACGCTTACCACTTGGAAAAAAATTTATAGATAGTTAAAGCACAACTCTTTCTACTTAACATTATACTAGCTAAAGCACCACAATTCAATTGTGACTTGGCCCATCTAGCCTACTCACTAGATGATGAAACTTGTAACAATCTCTGCCATGACAATTGTCCCATTAAGAATCAAACTTTTTTAATATGACTTGTCCTACTTAGCCTACACCATACGAAAATTGATGCAACTTATAACAATTTTTCCTAAAAAATTGTCTTATTAGGAATCAAACTTGTAACCTCCACTTTAATACCAATTTTTGGATCTAACGCTTATCACTAGGCGAAATACTACAATTAATAGTCAAGATACAACTATTTCTACTCAAGATCCTAGTGACCCAAACATCATGATTCAGTTTTGACTTGGCCCACGTGGTCTACATTATGAGACAATTGATGCACCCTAAAATAACATATGTCAAACTACATTAGCAGACAACACATACAACAATATTGGGACATATGCAATTTTAAAGGCAACACAAATGATCCCAAAGGAAATATAAATTCCCTTCCTTATATCCTTGACACTTGTCCTAGAGTTCCATCAAGATTACATAGAGCTTATCAAAATGATCCTTTAGTAGTTCAAAAAACTTCCTTTCCTAGAAAATCTTGTTTCTAATGGACTTTGTTTTGAACAACTCCTTCAACTTCAAACACAATGCCACACAGGTCTTCTCCTTTACAACCTCATAAAGCACCTCATCTGGTAGAGGTAGGAGAATAGTTAAATGTGACTTCTCCAATTATTGCAGAACTTGCCTTTCTATGTGTGTGACATTGCTAGAAAACAATTTCCACACCCTTTGGTCCTTTAGCAAGGTTCTCATCTTGGTTCACCACAGGTTGATATTATTCCTTCCATTGAACTTCTTATTCTTAGAAGTGATACATATATTTCTTTTAAGATTTGATCACCAACAATAGAGAAAGATCAAAATTGGTTCTAATACTCCTTTTTTATGCACCAAGTGTTGAATTGAGCACAAAAACAACAAAATAACTAATATAATACTGATTACAAATTAAACCCAAAAGAGACAACACACAAAAATCATAAATATTTACAATAAGCACATATATGTCTCATGATTAAGATTAAGTATATCAAAGCGGGAGTGACGAGTATGGACATCCCTTATATAAGGCTACAAGACGCTACTTGTTATAAGTACATGAAGACACATAGACATGGTCTACTTGTTATAACTAATTTCACATAAAAGGTATAATGATTACTAGTTCACAAAAACAATGTGCATATGCATCTTTAAATACTCTTATCAGACACATAAACATGGTTTAAAAACAAACAACCATGTTGTAGATAGAAGTTCAATACACAAGATGCTACAAGTCAATTAGTAAAGTGTGTTTGATCAAGAGCATTTTATAGTAAAGTTTGTCAACTAGTAAGTGTCTTCATTTGATGTACCTTGTCTCGAAAACCTTTTTGATGGAAGAATGTTGCATATAACCAACTGCATCATCTATTATGTAAAGCATGCAATGTGTTTTGTTTCTTATTTTAAGTAGGAAATACATATTTCACAAGTCACATATTCTTTTATGTGATACGTGGCATGATTCATGAGGAGTTAGTTAATACTAAGTTGTATAAATATGCAACTTATGTAAATCATGATGCAACATGACAAAATCTAAGTGAAAAAACTTAGATCTGTTGAGTGTCAATGAGTTTTCACCATATCTTGAAAGAGTAATATTTGAGTTGTAATTTTTTTAAGTTCTTTCTATAACTCTTTCGATAAAATTTGTTGTTTTACAGGAAATGTGCTTATGTAAATCTTGTAAGAATATTAGTTTTCATATGTTAGAGCTTAAATAGGAGTTAGTAGCCTTATGGCTAACATGTTTTTGCTACACTCGACTTGTTCTGTATAAACAACTTTTGCATTGATAATCATTTACTTTTATTAGTAACACAAATTCGACACACATTCCAGAAAAGGTAGGGTTGTTGTGTCATAATTTCCATTGATTTTTGAGAGTGAATAACTTTTTCAACAGTTTTATGAATTTAAAAATAAATTTACTTCTTGTATAGGATAGGACATCTTAACCTTGTGTATTGATCTAATAAGGTTTCTTATGTTACTTCAAGTATTCATAAAGGACACATGTTCTAGTGTTGATAACATGATGAGTATAAAGATTTTATCTTGTTTTGTTTTAATATTCACTAGGAGTCAATTTTATGTTAGAAATTTGCACAAATACCTAAGGCGAGTGTATATTTACTGTAATATAAACAAGTGTATAAAATTAAATATTTAATTTAATGTTTAAATATTTTTCTCAAAATATATCATATCCTTATTTTAATTATTATATTTTTTTTTTAATTTTGACAAATGTTACTTTATACTTTTAATGTCTAATGACATAGTATAATAACATCGTCATTTAAATACGACAATTGATCATATTATTATTTAGTCATATGATAAAAGATGCTATTATGACATAATTTTTTAATATAGAATAATGAAATAAAATAAAAAAGAAATATCATACACTAGAGAGAGAAATTAAGAAATTAAAGAAAATAGAAAAAAGAAATGCCACAAAAGAGCAGAAAAAAAATTGAAGAAACGAAAACTGAAAGTGTTATATTTAAGAGTATCAGAATATTTTTTAATTGAAAATTTACTCTTTTTTAAAGGCAAAACAATTGAGCACTTTTTAGTTCATATACCTTTTATATTTTTTAAAGGCATAATAATTTTTAAAGAGAAGGGAAAGTAAAAAAACATGAAATTTTTTGTAAAATGGCTTGGGCAAATATTAAGTAAGTGAATTTTGAAGTGTGGTTTCAAATTATAGAAAGTAAAATGTGTATAATGTAAACCTGTTGCCAGAACTGGATCCAGAAACAACACATGACGACTTGCAATGTCTTTTGGTAGCTTCTCATATATTAACTGCATCATATTGTGTTGAGATAAAAAAAGTCAATGTTATTACATGCATAAGAATTTTATATGTTAGTGTGTCTATATAAAGACAATTGATTTATCTAAAATTGTATAGAATATCGTGAAAAATAATCCAAATTTATTCGTGAAAATAGTTTGAGTACCTCACTTTCCAATTTAAATTTTGAATATCTAATATCAAACATAAAAAATGTTGAATATCTATTATCAAACACAAAATTGTAAAGAATAAATCCCGAACTTGGAAATAAAATAGACTTAAACATCATATTTAATACCAAAGTAAACATGGCAGGATCTCCTATGATAAAAATAGTCATACAAAAATGAAAAAAAGAATAAACTAATTTGATTCCTTATCAAGTTGAATAAACCTTAAACCTTCAATCTTAATTATTCAATTTTTTTTGTTAATAAAGAAATAATTTTATAAATATTGAAAATAATACTTTTGTATATTATAATACGTAGGTGTTGTGTACTACCAGATCCCTTATTTATTCACCACTAAAAAGTTATGTAGATTATATTTTACATGTGTACATTTTTTTTAGATATTAAATGTGTACATATCTCTCTCTAACTAGTAGGGCTAGTCCAATAAACTGTTTTATCAGTGATGTTCCTATTTTATGTCTATTTTCTAAAATATTTCAAAAGATAAAAGAAGGAAATCATAAGGATTAAAAGAAACTTTTTTGGGGTTGGAGGCATAATAGAAGAAAGATAACATGGGTAAAGTAAAAAATTGTGTGTAAGAGTAAGGAGTAGGGTGGTTTAGATATAAAAGAAATGTATACTTTTAACAGGGCCTTATTAAGCAAGTAAAAGTAGAGACTAAGAAAGGATGAGGCAAATTTTTTAAAGTGGTGTAATTTTTATCTGAAATTCTCAAAATGGTGTATTTTTTTTATTTATTTTGGAATGAGTAAAACGTGCATAGGAAAGAAATATCATTGTGAAGAACCAGTGTTTTTATTACACGATTTAATTTAACATTAAATGAAATAAGGAAAAGAGAACACAATTTTAGTTTACTATATGAAATTGTGTAACTAAGATTTTAATTAATGAGTTAATTAAAATCGTGAGAATGCACCATTTTAGGATGGTTAATATTCTCCACCTATTCCTCTTTTTTTGCACCATGTTGTGTTGTTACTGTGCAACTAAAATAAATGGACAGTTACAAAGTCATTTTATTTATATTTATTGATAAATATGTAATGGTTGAAATTAATTCTGATTAAGTAATTGAATAATTTTGAAGTTAATTTAAATAGAAGAGTGATTACATATTATAAAGAAAAATTACCTAGATATAATTAAAAAACTAACAATAAATTTATTTACAAAATTATATAATATTTTCAAATTTTTCTTTCTAAATTTATTCCTAAATTTCAATTTTATTTTAAATTATTTCTATATTAGTAACTAAATTCAAATATCTAACTTATACTTAATTTTGCTAAATATATTTTACAATTAAATTTTAATTTTATTTTATTTTTCTTTTCAATATCAAACTTACTCTTAATTTAATTCAATATATAAATCTCGTACTGACACATCATTTTTATTTCAACCATTACATATTTATCAATAAATAAAACAACTTTGTAACTTTACATTTATTTTAATTACACAGTAATAATACAACACACCTGGCCAAGAATAGAAGAAGAGGAATGGGTGGAGAATATTAACCACCATAAAATGGGGCAGTATTTTGACGATTTTAATTAACTCATTAATTCAAATCTTGACTGCACCATTTCTTCTAGTAAACTAAAATAGTGTTATCTTTTCATGATTTCATTTATTTCTTCACTTTACATTGATATCATGTTTGGCAGGCATGATTTACCCATATCCAGAAATAAATAAAAAAATACAACATTTGAGAATTTCAGATAAAAATTACACCAATTTTAAAAATTTTGCTAAAGGAAGAACACGGGATTGGTTTTGAATGAGTCTAAATAAGTGTAATGATACTCTTAGTAACTCAAGATGGTGAAGGGACATTAGAAGTGTATATGCTAAGAGAGACAAAGATAAATGGTTTTATGAAAACATTAAATGGAGGACACATGAATATGAGACAAAGGATAAATTTTCTAGAATATAAGAAAATTCAAACCAAAAGGATTCAAAATAATGGGAATTTGGAGAATGGAAATTGTGTTGGAGAAGATAATGGTTCACATGGAAGAAACCTAAGTTTGAGGAATTTCTACAGTTGATTCAAGGGTGTGTAATAAAAAAAAGGAAAGGAGGATTAGTTGGTGTGGAATGGAGGGGACAATATACATTACACGGTAAGGTTATCTTACAAAATATTAAGGAATGAAGAGGATAGACTCAAGGAAGAGGTGTATTCTACACTTTGAAGAACCAAAATACTATCCAATGCTTAATTCTATGCATGAAGGGTATTGAATGACAAGTTAGCAACATTTTATAAATTACATATTATAGGAATACTAATTGAGAGGACATATGTTATGTGTAATATAAACGATGAGAATATAAACTATATATTCTTCATTTGTGAGATATCAAGCAAAATATAATAAATGAGTGATAAGTGAATAGGTAGAAAACTTGTATATCATAACATAACCAAGGAACATTTTCTTGGGTTTGATTTGGTAAATTTAAATACAAAGAAATTTTTCATTTGGCAAGTCATATGGGCGGTTATAATATGATACATTTGGAATCATGGAAACAACATTATCTTTAGAAATAACAAATGTGACGCCATGAGGTTTTCACTTTTGTTCATATCAAAACCTAAGCATGGATAACAGGTAAGTACAAAGATGTGACTTTCTCTCTCTGTGCCTAAATCCAATTCTATGACTGAAAGCCATTAGCTGACCATAAGTAGATATCTTGAAAGTAATTTGAACAAAAATAAAATGGGTTGGATTTAGTATATGTTTATTTTGTTTTCTGCATATATTTGTGATTTAGGATAAAAGGGGTCTGTTTTCTACTTTATAATTACAGTTTAATCTGTTGCACGAGGATATTCTATCCAAGCATATGTAGGGGTATCAAAGGGAGGTAGATGCTTAGTAGGACAAGCAAACCAATCTGCATTCCATGATCATCACATAAATAGATATCAAACACAAAAAATCCCTTCATGGTGTCTTGGAAATTTGAAAGAAACTTGTATTGTTTATGGTCTACAGTACATTTTGTAGCTTAACTCTCTAACATTGTTTGCATGGTGGTTTTATCGTCTCCACAAATTATGTATTTAATAGGGGCAAATGAACCATGAAGAAGAAATTTGCGGAAGATAGAGACAGAACTATTAAGGGGCCAAGTTTAATTCATGTGGTGAAACTTGAGGTTTCAGATAACTTTGTCTAAATCTTTTAAGGGACCATGGGTTAAACCACATTACAGAGGCGAATGTGCATTTTTAGGAAGGATGAGTTATAATCCTGAACAACATATATAAAGGATTGAAACACTCCATTTTTTTATTTCTTATTAATTTATTTTTTATTACTGTTAAAAAAATATATTTTTGTAAAATATTAGGCTAAAACATTCCATATTGGTCATAATAACACCTAACCTACACTTTTACATGTTTTTATCCTTTACTTTTTTAAGTACCAATAATCTCTATGCCATTTCTAATCTTTGCATTATTTATTTTGAGTTGCATTATTTTACTTTGATCCTTGCATTTCATCGTCTATCTTCGTTGATATGTTGTTCTATATTACTTAAGTTCTTGTTTATCTCCCAATCTTACATGACTATCCTAATCAAACATGTACAATTACTCATGAATATCTCCTACGAATCAAATGTGTACTAAAAAGTATAAGTTAAATTTCTTGTCCATGTCCATGTAGTATATCTAATTTGCTGTCTCATCTTAATGGAATCAAATAGGATTATTTGAAACAAGCATTGAGTTCTCCACCTCTACAACATTCTAGTATTGCAAGCAATAGAGTTTTCTAACTTTACAGGCTCTTTCTATATAAGATCAACTCATTTGTTGTTTAAAATTAGTGATGGATCCTCATTCATAATCACATACCAGATTAACCAAATCACAAACACCTTATATATGTAAGAGTATATGCGAAGTGAACTAAAAAATATTATTTTAAGTGGACACATTTTATATTCGAAGTGGACGAATGCTTCTCATTTATCTATGGTAGGAAATCTTCCCATAAACAATCTCTTAGCCTTGGCTAGAATTTTACCTCCATAATTACTTCATAATCTCACTTTGTGGACTCTCAATACATAATGTTGAGTATGATGTGTCCCAAGTATCTCTTGCACTCATTTTCCAGTCAAACAAATTCTTCTTCATTTGAATTTTGTCATCTTCCCATTGTGCTCGTTGAAACTAATTTTTACTAGACTCACCTCCCCTTGGGCACATACATCTACTATATCTTTCCATCAAATAATTGAATCTCATAATCTCTTTCTAAATTTTTCCACCATTCATAAGACAACCCCTCCACAAACCACGTTGATGGCAGAAAATATTCCACTTCCATTTTGTCAAAAACTCATGGTTGAAAAAATTACTAAATTACTAGTCCTCTCCATCTCCAAAGAAAATTACTAAATTAGTTTTTCATATTAATAATAATATACTTTCTCAACCTTTGTTAGAATGTTAAAAGAAAAAAAAGGTAAAATAAAGGTGATGTCATCCTAGTCTAAATATATAGTGACAATAATCATCACCATAGGTACGTGTGGACAAACATTGATGTAAACCTTGTCAGGAGAGAAAAATAATATATAAAATGAATTTCTCATAAATTAATATTAACTATAAATTTAAAATAAGAATTGAGAGAACTTTTATACATTAATTTATTCAAAACAAAAATGTTAGCTTATAAAAATTATTTTATTTTTTCCTTATTTTTCTCTTCTAAAATTATTTATGGAGAAGTCTGCTCAAACATACTCTAAATGCATATCGACATTTATGTTTTATTAAGAAGCAATCTCACTCAACTTTCCCATGTTTCTTAAAAACAAGTATAAATACATAGAATATAATATTTGATTAGTGAAATTTTTCATGAAGATATAAAATACAATTTAACTCGTTTTCTGATGTTTTATATGTCACATTTTAATTTTTTGTTAGATTATAAAGTAACATCACCAAGCTAAGTGCAAAATAAAAAATGTATGTGAAACAATGTACCCTCCACTAACCTGTCGACCATTTGTGCCATGTCCGTGAATAAGAATTTTACCAATCTTGATTCCTTTACAACATGCTCTTAATGCATTTTCCATGCTTTCTCCACTAATGTTAAAGCACGAGGAAATAGTAATTCAATAAAAATTGTTAATAAACAAATCAAAGAAAAAAATGTTGAATTAAAAATTTATCATAAGATAACACACAAAAGTATTCATAAAATAGGGGGAGGGGGGGAATTGTTGTATATTTTCGATGGTTAAACTGAATGAATTTTCAAAGCTCTAATTTAAAGCAAAAAAAAAAATTACTAAATGGTTATTTCCACTTATACAACTAACATTATCAAATTTGAAGGTACAAATAGGCATTCAGGTTTTTAGGCATTAAGTACTAAATGGTTACTCAGAAGAGCAAGTTCTAAATTCCAATTCATGAAATATTTATTGGCTGTATATAGAATTAACTAAATTATTCATGCAAAATTTTTTATTTCAAAAGGTGATAAAAAAAAACACTTAAAATTATGTACCTTCTAATTACTGAAACTCCACACAACCTACTACAGAAAACAACACCAGAATATACGGATCCTGCAGCAATAGGACAAACTAGCACTTGAACCTTTTTGTTGATGATATTAGCAAGTATATTATAATAAACGTACTTCAGAAAATACATATATAAACAATTTTAACATGTGAAAAATATTTTTTTTCCCACAAGAACAAAATGTTTTCTAATAACTTCAGAATGTGAAGAGTGCACAAATATAATTTCATAAAAGAATTATCACTCTATCAAATTAATGTTATCTTAAAAGTAATTCAAAAGGTAGATCCTTACCATAATATAAGAATAATGATATAAATATATATATAGCTTTTGAATAAAGAAATGGATTCAAGATTAACAAATTTCTTATAATGTACTATTAAACATGCATAACGTAAAATATTATTTTAAATATAGTTCAAATAGGATAATTTTCATTCAATGCTTAAAAATAAGAGATTATTCTTACTCCAAAAGGTTGTTTGAAATTCTCCTACAAATACTTTACCTGTTGGTGTTATCACCTGCTTTTCAGAAAAGGGAAGGTGACCCAATCCATGCTCGACAACCTAAAAAATTCACGCAATGTTATAATTCTTCAAATTTGAGATAACTTATAATAATATTTCAATTTCCACATAGTTGTTACCAATCTAATTAGACGATCTGAGTAGAAGGCAAAGTCATGCTTTGTTGCCTTAGCATCACGTATAAGAGTATGCATTCCCTTTATCTAATTAAAAAAAAAATCAATGTAGTAATTTAGATTCATCATTGTTATCTTAAACTATATATACATTACAATTTATATAAGATAGTGTTAGTGTTATTCTAGAGATGACATTAGTATTTTCTTACTTGCTCCACTATATTCATAGATATTTATAGATAAAAAAATAGCTTTTACAATGGTATAATATTATGAATATAAAGAATAATGTGAACACCTCTAAAAATGTAACATATGACAACACATATAATAACATTAAGCACTTATGATAATATATATATATATATATATATATATATATATATATATATAGAGAGAGAGAGAGATATATATATATATATATATATATATATATATATATATATATAGATAGATAGAGAGAATTCAGACTATG
>Ga0209489_105566_pt1 | contig 21646 bp, 8 predicted proteins | sample SiratrowhiteBW_FD_187527 | JGI IMG/M metagenome (GOLD analysis project Ga0209489, IMG submission 187527) | Root nodule microbial communities of legume samples collected from California, USA - Siratro white BW (SPAdes) (version 2) | ecosystem: Host-associated > Plants > Roots > Nodule | place: USA...
TTTTTTTTTTTTTTTTGAAAAAAAAAAAAAAAAGAATTGGAGGGTGTGGGAGAAATTAATGGCTGTCTTTTTTGGACCTCAAATTCAGTTTGTGTCTGTGTGGGAGTGAGATTGGTAATTAAAGCTGGTGGAAGGGTATGTCCTTTTGAAAGTAATATTAAGATGTGTAGTTTCATTTCACAAAATATTTGGAATGTTTCTCGTCTGAAAGAGATTTAAGTTTCATTTTTTTATAGTTATTATTTGGTATGGTATGATTCAAGGCACAATTCCATATTTATGATTTGTTAATTGAGCCTTGGTGGTTGTTTGGTTTAAGGTTCAAATGATACTATTTGTTTCACAAAACCATTTTATGATTTTGGTTTTTGTTTATTGGTATTTAAAGTTTTGACATATCATTATCCTATTAACTACACAACATTAAGTAAGGAGCAGTTATAAGAAGAGAGCATTACTAGTCCAGCAAAGCATTTAAAGTTCTGAAAGGAGTGAGTGTACATTTATAACAAGCCTCCTGTTTTATGGCCATCATAACCAAAGATCTAAATGAGCTATGTATGCTTGTTTCCTTTCTTTAAGAAAGGAAAAATCTTGGGGTTACTAATTAACAAAAAGGTACCCCCTCATAAACAGACACAAGCACAAAAAGTAGCATGCTCCTGCTGGTGAGCCAGCAACCATTGTTTCCAGCATCCAACCATGGTTATAAATGAGAATTAATGTTAGTAGGTGAGCATCACATGACCCACATTTCTGTATCCAGGGCATGAGAGTCTCTGCCTGCTACCACACCATCACCATATAGCTTTTCACTTTTCAAAATCAGAGTGAACCCCTCTTCAATTATAAGGACTCTCCCTATGATCCATTTTTGTTTTCTTGCCTACAATGCTCAATTATTGACCTTTTTCTGATCTTATTATCATTGACAGCTATGCTGATGGATCATCTGCAAAGGGGTTCTTTGGCACTGACACTATCACATTAGAGCGCTCAAATGGGAAGCATGAAAAGCTGCATAATCTCACAGTTGGGTGCACAACACAAATGCTAGATGGGGTAAACTTCAACGAGGAAACTGGTGGCATATTGGGGCTAGGCTATGCCAAGGACTCATTCATTGACAAAGCTGGTAGCAAATATGGTTCACAATTCTCCTACTGTCTTGTTGACCATTTGAGCCACAGAGACGTCCCTAGTTATCTAACTCTTGGTGGCCATCACAAAGCCAAATTGCAGTCTGAAATGAAAAAAACTGAACTCATTTTGTTCCCTCCATTCTATGGTGTGAATGTGGTAGGCATCTCAATTGGGAACGAAATGCTGAAAATCCCACCTGCGATTTGGGATTTCAATACTCAAGGAGGCACCATAGTTGACTCAGGCACAACCCTCACTGCTCTACTTAACCCAGCCTATGAGCCAGTTTTCGAGGCTTTGACCAAGCCACTAGCCTCAGTGAAGAGGATCAGTGCAGAAGTTTTTGGAGCCTTGGACTTTTGCTTTGAAGATGAGGGGTTTGATGAGAGTGTAGTGCCAAGATTAGCGTTCCACTTTTCAGGGGGTGCAAGGTTTGAGCCACCAGTGAAGAGCTACATAATCGATGTGGCACCCCAAGTGAAGTGCATTGGAATTGTGCCAATAATGGGAAGTGTTGGTGTCTCAGTTATAGGCAATATCATGCAGCAAGACCATCTCTGGGAGTTTGACTTTGCAAAAAACACAGTGGGGTTTGCTCCTTCTGTCTGCACCTAGTTCTATTGGTTTCCTCTAAAACCATATATGCAACTAATTCCTTCTATCTGCACCTATCTCCTTTTGTTGATGTGATTATTTCCCTTTCTTTCTCCATTGACTCTTCCTCAGCCTCTTCTGGACAGAAACAACTCACATTAGGTGTTTGTCTTGTTCCAATTGGATTTTTCATTCTTTTTTCATTTTCTATTTTTTCACCTTTTGTAAAAATATTACGTGTAAAGATGTATCATACATCTAATTCAAGTTCTTATCATTAATGATACGTGGCTGGGCCACAGATTTCCTTTTAGATACAATTTCTTGCATTCACACTTCCATCTCTCTCATTTTACATTTTCTCTAAATCCTCATCATAATATTATTTATACTTGTTCTCTTGTTCTTATACCATTTTAATAAATATTATAAAAGTGTTGTGAAACATTTACTCTTAGATAATTTATTATAACTAAAGAGTAAAAGTACTTGAATCTTCCTTTTTTCTCTCTCTCCATATATAGGATCAATATTAATTCAGAGATGAAATTTTCTAAAATAGGATTATTAAGGTTAATTATTGGATGTGAGATATGAAATTGGAACAGCAGTTAATAAGAAGATAATTAGCATTGATCGCAAAGGAAGTCAACTAAATAACAGCAAGGATAAGGAAAAAGATTGCGGCTAGAAGAGTGAATTAGTTTCTGAAATAGACTATACCTTTCAATAATAGAGAGATGTCACAATCAAAAGCTAATTTATGGTTTCCATTAAACTGATAAAGATAGTCAGAGTCTACATCATATATTATGTCGTGACAAAGTATACGTTTTTCTTTTGTTGTGTTGTGTCATTTTAAATAATGTAAGTGTACAATTTTGATCAATTGTTAATTATTAAAATTTTCTAAATATAATTTTTAAAAAATAATCGTTACAATTTTTTATAATAAATGTTAGTTAATGAGTATACTTTCTTAAAATTTGTCTTTCTTTTTCCGGAAGGAAAGCTAAGTATATTTCTGAAAAAAAAATATGATATTGTCTATACAACATTGATGGAGTCCTGATCTCAAAATACGATGTCGAAAGCATTAATTTAATTGTAAAAGTAAGTAAGAAATGTAAATAAGGAAAGAAAGATTGAAAAATAATTGTAGAGAGACGCTTAAAATGTAACTTACATGAATGTAAATAACTAAAAGTAATAAAAAAAATACTTGAAGATAAATGAATAAATTGGATCTAAATTTAAGTAAAGTAAAGGTAAAGCAATTAAATATAAATTTAAAATATATGTATAAAGGATAAAAAGTGATAACATAAATTAAAGATAAGCAAAATAAGTAAAGAATGCATTAAGGATAAAAATGAAAATAAAATTTATAATAATCTTATTTTCATTATCCTTTAATTTAAAAGATAACATATATTTACTTCTTCTTTTATTAGTTTTCGAATGAGATTTTTTTTTATAAATTTTTAGGATTACTTTAAAGTTGTAAAAAGTTCTTTATTATAAAAATTGTCTTCATTACGAACATTGTGTATAGTAAGATGTGCTTGAAAATTACTCTTTTGAACTTCATAAAAAAAGATATTTCAATAGAGAACTATCTCAATGTGATGAATAAATTCTTGATGAAGCTGAAGGTAAGTATCCCACTATTGTTTAAGAATTTTGTGAATTCATATAGTGTTGGATGAGAGAACATCATGTTGGAATAGATGAAAGACCTCTTCTACGGCATAAAGGTTCAACAATGTCTAAGAATGATGATGAAGTTGAAGCCTCTAGAATGATTGTATACATTGCTACTAAGATGCATAGGAAGAAGAATTATAAGAATAGAAACTAAAGTCAAGTAAGATTTTCTCAAGAAGTAGGGTAAATATTTTTTTATCTATTAATATTCGATATCTTTCAGTCTCTTAGGCTAAACTAGTGTTGATAGGAGGTGAATCATTTTGATCAGTGGGAATTTTTACTTCCATTCTTCTTTTTACTATATATGTACATATCCGATTTAGGTTATGATGTATAAAAAGAGGTTTGAGTGTAATGTCTTGATGGGCAACAATGCAACCAATAAGACAATAACCATTGGATTCATATAATTGTTCAATATTTGTCACATTCTTGATATAAAGAAGAAATCGATTTTAGTAGTAGTATTGGACACAAGAGGTTTTTATATAGTGTTTATGAAAACAAAATCAAAAATACAAGAAGGGATGTTTGAATTGTGTTTTTAAGACATTTTGAAATTTTCAGTAAGATATCATTTGATTATGTTCAGTTAGATGATAGTTTTTCCTGACAAACGCACTATCAAGTGGTTTTCTTAAGAGACAATGTTTTATGAGGAAAGTCAAACACAACTGAGGGTTGGACAAATGAATTATCTCAAAATGCTTTTCAAAACTCATTTTTACAAATCCTTCCTTCTAAGATTAGTTAACATTCTAAGATTAGTTAACATGCAATGAATAAGAGTTACTCTTAGCTAAGACAAAGTATTATTTAGATTGCAGACATGCCTAACTAAACATAGAGTATTATTTGAAACACAACCACTTCTAACTAAGGCTGAGTATTGTTTGAAATGTAACCACTTCTGACTAAGACTGAGTATTATTTGAACATAATAATGATCATAACTCTTAAATCTTTCTAAAATTTATTTACAGAGTCAAATTAGTGTTTAGGTTTGAAAATGAAGTTAAATCTATCAATTTAATTAAATGCAGTAAAAAATCATTTTCTCAAGTATAACAACATCAAACACTAATTTTAATCGATTAAAAGAGAATAATAATCGATTAAATTATTCATATTTTTCAAACATATACAATCAAACTTAAATAATCGATTATCCTTCGTGGTAATAGATCTTTTATATGTAAAGTTTGAGAATAAAAGATTTGTTGCATATCCTAATGGAGAACCATCTAGGAGACACATTAGGCCTCTAACCAAGGCCTTGACTATGACATTGGAAGAGTAAAAAGGAACTCAGAATACTCTCTTTCTGTGGAGTGTGAATCACTAGAACTCCTTTTTCCTTTTCTTAGCCTTGTATAAAATAATAGGAGTAAAAATTTGTATGGGAATAATAACATTCTTTTGTAAAAAGTAGAAACATAAAATGTCTCTAATTGAGCCTCAATTAAGGTAGATTGAGTGGTAAAAACCCTAATTCTCCAAAGTCAAATCGTCACCTCCAAATTCAATCCCAATTAGGGTTCAATTGGAGAATCAAAACCCTAGACAAGGGAGTCAACATATGACCAACACACTTGCTTGGAGCTAGGCGCATATAAAGGCTTGCATTTGTCTTGTTTTGCTTAACATGGGACTTGAAGAGTGTGTAGGCTCTAAAGTTGAGCTTCATTCCCTTTGTAAGAGAGCTCAAGCATCTATATATAGAACCCCATACTTCTTGTGATTTTAACTTTGAAATTGAATGTAATTGACTATTGTATTTGTTTTGTTTTATTATTCCTTTGAAGTCATGTAAAATGGAACTATAATAAAACAAGAAAAATGCTCATTTATAGATATCTTTCCTGATTCTGTTTTCATGTTGTTTTTTCTTCTATATATTATATTATTACTTCTCGTTCTTGATATTGTGATTATCAATAGTTATCATGAGTGCTTCTATTTATAAATTCTCGTTAACAATTACTAGTTTTAATAGACATATGACATGTTTGATTTCTACTTTATCTCAATACTTACAATCTACATCCAGAAGTTTTATTTCTAATACTCAAACTTTAATAAATATAAAAGTTGTTATCTTTTATATCTCCATATAATGTTTATCTATCTTTATTTCAAAATTAATTAAAATTATTTATTATCCTTGTACATTAATTTTATATTTTACAATAATATATAAGAATGTCCAAACAAACTCACTTAAAGATTTTTCTAAGAAAAAAAACCCAATTTCTCTAAAAATTAAAATTAGCTTATAAAAAAGTTGTAATTAACCAAAAGTTAATTGGCATCTTGTTTTACATAGCTTATTTAATGTTTACACAAACCAATTTGAATATGAAAAGGTTCACTTTATTTTATTTTCTTATCTTTCCCTTATTAAAGTCCTTAATTACATGTAAGTTTATCCAAGCATGGAAATAAAATTTGTGTGAATATAATAATCAAACACATATATCTCCAAATTCATTTACTTATCGTTTAATAAAGCCTCATATTGAAAACCAGGCATGCAATCGATTGAGACCTATTAGATTAAGACATAAGAATGTTTACGAGTGGTAGCAACATGAAGCAAGTTTATCCAAGTTTGCCATTCCAATCATTGACGTGTACAGTGTAAACCTATATCTTAAGGGATTATTCATGATAATTAAATGATCATGCAACATTAAGAAAACGAAAGAAATAACTTGAATAAAGTGATGAAGACGTAATCAATTAACACGTACCATTCATTTTACATCATATATGTGACAACTAAGCATTTAACATACATATTTAGATGTATACTTATATTATTTTCACTATCCAATGCTTGAAAAATATCTATGGCTCAATCATTCTTGAATAAGACAAATTATTTAGTTAATCAACAGTTTTGAGTTTGGAGTTTGTGATGTCCATGACAAAAGAACGCGTGTACTTATGATCTTTCTTCTACCTTTTCTCATTCTGTTGTTGATTTTATGTATTAAGAAGAAACAAAACCTAATTATTACGTGCAAGATTTGCATTTGTGGAATAATGGCATTGGATACCTTATAAAATAAATAAGAATCCATTTCTAGAACTATTGATGTTGATGGAAATTATTTTATGTAATTTGTAGTTGTAGGTGAATTCTAGACAACAAAACTTTTACTTATTGAAACTAGTATCTCACCCCGCGATGTCTTTCTTCGATCTTGATATAAAAATAAGAGTTTTTCAAAATAAAACTTCAATTAAATAAAATATCTTTTTAGAGACAACATCATTAATTGATAAAAATTAATTAAATTTTGTTTATGTCTGATACATACTATTTTCTATCATTTTTCATAGTGGGTTTTTTATTTAAATTTTATTTCTATATATTTATTATATGTGAATGATTGAAGTTTGCACCTGACTATATTAATATAATAATACAAGGTGACTATAATTAAAATAATTATCAATATTATTATTAGTCTTCTCGATGTCTTCATTATTGCTATGTGATGTAAAAACTTCTACATTATATGATTAAATTATATTATATATGTACATATAAATATTACTTTATTGAGTGGTTGAATTAAACATAATTTATTTATTAATATGATATGAAAGTTATTAAAAGTTTATTTTAATTGAAATTAGTTAGAAATATCATGTTATTTATTATTAGGTTCTCTTATTATTATTATTATTATATTATTATTATTATTATTATTATTATTATTATTATTATTATTATGAATAATAATATTAATCCTATTATTGATAATATTCATAACAACTAACAATATTAACAAAAATATTAATAATGATAATAATAATAATATTATCATTATTAATAATACTAATAGTAGTAATAATAATAATATTATTAATAATAATAATAGTAATAGTAATAATAATATTGGAAACTATTATGAAAAAAATACAACTAGTAGAGTACTAGGTAAACTCAATCTTATTTTTCTCACCTAAATTAGTCAATCAGCACAACTAGTTCTCTTTTTAAAGACATGAGTCACTCTAAAATCTATAATACTACAAATCTGGAGACACTTACACCGTCTATCTTTTATAGTCCAAGAAATGATATGAGTTGAACCAAAAATTTGACCATGCAAAAAAGAGTTACACCTCAACCAAAGCTTTTTAAAGCCCCTCAACTGAGCATATTCAATAGCAAATTTAAAATCTTTTGTTTCATTTGTAGGAAGCGTGCTCTTTTTTGCATGAGTTTGGTGTAACCCCATGTTTTTTGTTATTTTATTTTCATTTTTCTTAAATAATACTTTTTATGTGATGAGAAATGATTGGTGAGTTTTTAAGATGTCAGCCTAGTTGAGATATCAAAATCCACCGTGATGCCTAACATGAGTTTTTTAATAATAATAATAATAATAATAATAATAATAATAATATTAATAAAATTAATAGTAGTACTAGTATTAATAATAATAATAATATTAACAATATTAATAATAATATTAATATAAACAACAATAATAATATTATTATTACATAAGGATTTGTATCGGTATGTAAAATCCATACATGTAAAATTCATATGTAATAATTTGTATGAATAATCCGTGGATAATGCTAAATTTATATATAAATTTGTATATGTATGTCAAATTTGTAGATAAATAAGGAATTTTGTGTAGTCTAGAAAATGGGTCAAATTGTTAACATGCATGATCTGGTTGGGGAAAAAGTTTGTCTAAGCCCACCAATTCTCAATCATGAACCAAGTTCTAAATAGCATGAGAATAATAGAATAAAAGGAATTGTTGACCTCTTTTATGTAGGTCCTCCACCTCTTCCTTTATGTGTTCCTAAGTCCACCCAATCACCAAAACTTTTTTATTGTTTTTCATTCTTCTTCCTTTGATTCCTTCTTAACCATAATTCATAGTTTGTTTGAGTCCTTTTCCTATCAAGAGGTTGTCCTTGATCTACTCTAGCAACAAGCTATGTAAGAGGTATTTTCTATTTTGCATAAGACAACCACTTTGGACTTGGTATCTCTTTCTCCAAGAAAACAAATCATTAGCTCTCGGTGGTCTACAAGATTAATATGGATCTGTTGAGCATTAAAAAGCTTGTTTATCTGCTAAATTTTTCTCTCAATAATATGGCCTAGATTATGGAGAAATTTTTTCTCGATTGCTATGATTACTACCATCCATACTCTTATTGTTATTGCCTCTATTCGACAATGAAATATTTTTTAGATGGATGTTAAAAATGATTTCTTAAATGTTGATATGAGATAAGGGATATACATGATACCTCCTTCAAGTGTTCCTCACAATCATAGGAGGTGTGTAAGTTAAGAAAAAACTCTTTATCGTCTCAAACACGCCCTCCAAGCTTGTTTGAGAAGTTTTCCACTTTTTTTTACATCTCTTGGATTTTATTTTAGCAATGACCATTCTGCTTTATTTTTGAAAACTACTTCTCATGGTCGTATTCTTCACTCTTCATATTTGACGACATAATAATCACTATAGATAATTCAGATGAGATTGTAGAGTTAAAATTGCAGTTGGCAAAACAACTTGTATTGAGACCCTGAATGATCTGGACGATATGCCTATATGTCTATTAAACTCCTAGATGGTTTTTTTGAGACACTAGACGGTCTATTGAGATACTATAAAGTCTATAGCCCATTAGTCTGATGATTAGAAAATGAAGTGTGGAGTTTATGTTTTTACATTTTGATGATACAAAAAAACTAACTAAATGGTTTATTTATATTTTGAATGTTCTAACAATGTTTTGTACAACTGCAATGCATAATAGAACCTCTAAGTGTCTACAACATTTGTTAATGATAGACGATTTGGTAAGACTGGTTAGTTGCATAACAAAATTCCTTATTTGTAATTTGAATTATATGTTTTATCTATGATTTAAATGATCTAATAGTGGTTAGTAAAAACTGCAGTATACAATAAACCCTTTAAGTATCTATAGTTTGTTCATGTTAGACAGTCGATAAACGTATTGAACATGTAATAGGTTTGTTTAAAATAGTTAATTGTGAAAAGTGAAATCTTTAGTATACAAATACTTACTAAAAACAAGTACAACTAAATAAATAACATATAACAATAAAAAAAATTATCTGCAAATTTTGTTAAATAAAAAGATATTAACAATATGTTTTTAGGAAACAAATATTTCTTGATTATCTTTTTTTGGAATTATCCTGATTAAACAATTTTAATTAATTGTGATATATTGTGAATAGCTTGAAATCTATTTTAAATAAAAATGAATTGAATAATTGAAAATCTCAAGTATTGTGTCTTTAGTATAACATATTATTTGGAATGAATTTTTTTTTTGATTGTGCTCTAATTTTTTTTTAGTAACCTATATTGCGAATACGTTCAAACTAGTTTCTTAAATATATTCGAAGCAATTTTTTTTTGAAATATTGTAAATCCAAACTTTTATTTTGAGCGTATATCACCAAAAATGATGTAGATATGAAAATATTGCAAAATCCAAACTTAACCAATTCAAGTATCAAAGGATAAATTCAAAAAGTTGTATAAAGGGTTGAAGGAGAAGAATGAATGGAAGAGCAAGCCGAGCAATATAAGTGTTTAAGTGATCTTGTTGAAAATATAAGTGTTATAGCGAATGTCTAATCGAGCTGTTAAAGCGTAAAGTCTTTTGGGTTGAGTGTTAAACCATTGTAATTATTTATTTTGTGAAGCTATGCCCTTGTGAACTTTATCTATGCTCTCTTTGAGAACATTCTTTATTTTATTTTTTTTATCTTTTTTAACCTTCGAAGGAGGTTAAGAAGGTGTAACCTAAGGAGGTGAAAATATTCAGTTTAACTTGGATATGTGAGAATACTCTTTGGAGAGCTTGTCTTACAAATAAAGTAAACTTTTGAGGATATGAGAGATTGCATTATGACTAAAACTTTAGCTAAGCAAGAGATGAATTCACATCATGATCCTAATTTAGGTTTTGATTTAGCAAAATTTTTATAATTTTATACACGATGTACTTGTGATCCTAATATGTGTGATGTGATTATTTCTCTCATACCTCTAGTTTCCATTTCATTCGTAAGTACAAACCCTCTCTAAAGCATAAACCCTCTTCCAAGTACAAATCTTTTTCCATAGGAGGAGATTACGATAGCTATTGACACATCTATCCATGTTCATATGCTTTCATTTCCATCTACACAGTAGCCACCTTTGTTATAATTGAAGCCTAGTACTTATTTAGACACAAATCATAAGCTTTCAGCTATCATGTCTAGTAGTTGTCTGGAGGATCAAGAGGCCCTACATGCTATGAAACATTTATTAAGGATCATTCTGTGTATCATATTGACATTGAAGATGATAATGTGCTTGAGTTTATAAGAGATTTTAATCTAATTGACTGTACAAATGATAAGATAGACGAGTTTATATCATTTAATGATGTAGATTGCTCTAACAATTTTAATGCAAGTTTTGATACTAATACATTAGCAAATATCATTATGCCAAAATGCCCAGGCTTAACTATAACAACTATATATATGTCTGATCCAACAAATTTGCAAGTCTTTTTCAACACTAGACTGACATCTTCTACATTCCAACCACCATCACTAGCAATAAAGTCACTCCCTTCCTAACTGCTACAAGTTTCAAAGAGAACTAGCTTAGTGCATATGTGAATAAAGTTGAGAAAATTGTTAAATAGAAGTTGAAAAACTTTCATGTTTATTTCTATTTTTTTGTTGATAATAATAGTAGGATTTTAGTTTATTTTTCAATATATTCTCTCTTCAGAAATTTAAAACAACTAGAAATAATATTAAAGGACAATTTTACTACATAAAATTAAAGAAAATAAACTTTGACAAATGGCTAGAGTGAGTTAGATGCCATATATATTTTTCTTCTTCCCTTGATTTTTGCTTACATTACGCTTTCATTAAACATTTTGTAGGTTTCAAGTATGGAGGATGATTTTATTTTTCTTTTTTATTTTATTTTGTTTCTATTTTTTCCGGTAGACCGCCAATGAATATGCTTTTGGTTTTTGCTCGTTTGTGACTGTTTTAATTATGTTTTGAATTGTATCAAGTATTGAGTCATAGTGTGTTGTATGTTGTTTATATTTTGTTAGAGTCAAGTACATTTTGTGGTTTTGTTCTGATAAACTATCTGATGGAAGGTATGCTTATTCATTTTTTCAATATTTTTTTATCATATGATTTGTGTTTTGAGTTTTGAATGATAAGTGTAGACGATGTCCTAGCTTGATCTACTAGATGAACCACCCAAACTATTTATCCATCATAAATCAAATCCATCCATAACCTTCTGGTGAGGTACTAATATGATGAAACTTCCACGTCCATTTCTTGGCTTGCACATTTTCACAACCTTACCCTACTGCACCAAACTATAATATAGAAGATGCTATAGACCACTACAATAGACACCTCTTTGTGCTACGATCCTATGTGTAACATACACATTCTTTTCTAAATGTGCAGGTCTTTTCTTGTAAAGGAAAAGATTGAAGACATTTGTTGCAGTTCCTCAAGCTTGATGATGAATTCTCTCTTTTTTCCTTTCTAAATTCTGTTGTTTCTCTTGTTCTTTAAATTGGTTGCTTTTACATTGAAGATAAATGTATGTTTTAAGTGTGGAGGAGAAGAATTATAGTTTTAGGAACTACTTAACTTTCTTGTTTTGATTTATTAAATAGCTTTTAGATTTCACAATAAAATATTTATGCATATTTTCATTTGATTTTCAAGAGCATCTAGTGGTTGGCAGTTTCATAATTCTAAAAAAATTGGTTTCTTGATTTGTGTTATTTGGATCCTCTTTAAATTGTTAAATAAATTGGTTTCGAGAATTGTTGGGTGAATATTTTTTTAACCTTGGAGATTTTAAGCCTTATTCATGGACTGTCTAGTGGTCCCTTTAGTGCTTGGTTATACTTTAGAACTTAGCTTGATTCTTTGGTTTGCAACTTCATTTTAAATGCATAAATTGATATGATTAAGGCATTCTTTGTTAAAATTAAGCCATATTATTTTACTTTCATGATAATCCACTTGTTAGCCCCTTTGAGCCTTAGCCTTCTTCTTCGCTTTTAACCATCATTACAAGCCTTAAAACAAAAAAATCATGATTTTTCCTATCTTAGAGGATAAAGGAGCTTTAGAATCATCCTGATAATAGATTCTTGAATAAATGTGAGGGTTGTACTTCATTTTATCTTAAACTCCTCATGTGAATAAAGTATCTATTGGAAATGAAAGAAAAAGGGAAAAAAATGGTAAAAGCTTAAAAAAGAATAAGAAATAAATTTTGTTGAAATAAAAACTCTTAACTTAGAAGGAATTAAAGAGGAGTATAATTATAGCTTTGAAGATGCCCTCTACTTACATTTGTTTTTTATTTTATCCCCATTGTTCATTTGTTTTTATATAATTTTAAGTCTATTTTCCCTCATTTTACCTACATTTACCTTGGTACCATTATACTCTTATGAAGTCCTTCGGATTTTTGTGTGCAAGTTATTCAATTGTTGTAAATATTAGAGTCTTGCTAAGCATATGATAGTGCTTGCTTGCATGAATGTTGAGTGTACATACAAACATAAACACTCGAGAGTTGGAGAGTTATTTTGAGAAGATTCTATTATTCTTTATTCATGCTTGATTTTAGTTACTTTCTTGTTTACTGAGATATAGAATTTTCCATTCACATTCATATTTTTCTTGATTCCTTGATTTCTTAAAGGTTGTATTTTTGTTGACTCCTTTACATTTCTAGAGTCTACTATTAACATGCTATGTATTTGTTTTCTCCTCTTTGTTGGTCATGAGTGTTTAAACTTGTCTTTCTTAAATTATAATTGAGAATAAATCCATTGTTTTAAATAAGATAGAGCCTTAATGAGATTATTGGTTAAACTTATATTTAAGAATATCCCCTCACTTTTTATTGTTTATAATTATCTACAGATATTCTATGAGTTCCAAATATGATTAAATCTTCTACACATATATTCTTTGAATTTTCTATAGAGATAATCTTTTACAATTCTTACTTGATTTAGAAAAAATCTCCTTAAAATCTTATGCAATATGTGTTGCAACAGATTTGATTGCGTTTGACCTAATTGAATAAAAATTCAATACAGGTAAGTGAAACAAGATTCGAAGCAAAATATTTGAAAGAAAAGTGAGAATGAAAATTTGCAACAAATATGGAAAGAAGGTATTTGAGAGTTAATTTGTGATAGAGATAAAAACAATTGATAATTACAAACATGATATCTATGACGAAAATTTGTATATGAATTTCATGAAGGAAAAGAGATTATGAAGAGACTATAGAGGCTGAAGAGCCCCACAACATAGTATTAGATGACACACTTACGGTAAGTAAGGTATGTTTTGAACCTTTTAGAATGTATAAGGGACATTCTATGATTCTCAATATCTTTTAATCTAACCTACCTTTTGATGGAAAGGTAGTTGTTCTAAGAGGTGATTTCATACAAATTTTGGCTATAGTTTAAAGAGATTCAAAGCTAGAAATTCAATATTCAAGAATGAATTCTTCATATTTTTACTTATACAACATAATTTTGTAACTTATTAAGAACATCAGGATTAATAACAAAGTTGAAGATGACCTTACATGAGATTTAACAAAAACTAAAGCAAGATTGAACTACCTCACATATTCTCATTCCAAATTGTGAATCTGAACTTGAGCATTTTTGATGATTTAACTGCTTTTTTCCATCCTAACATTTTTAAAAACTTGCGCAATATTCTTTATTTTAGTGAAAATACTATTTTAGCTTGTACTTTGGAGATTATTTCACAAATAAATAGATATATGATGATATAGATAGATCACAAAGAAAATATATACTTGAGTTCAAATTATTTGTATATGTAGATAATAGAGATGTTCAAAGCTTGGTTTAGAAGGTTTTTTTTTTTTTTTTGAATGATTCATTTAATCAATTATTCAAAATCGTCTTTATATCAATTGTAATTGAAGCTTTCGTAATATAGTTGCATAATATTGATCAATCAAATAGGAGATTGAACATCCCTATTATTAATTCTCAAATTTTAATCAGAAGTGAAATTTGTCATATAATTCTTATTCCAACAATAATTTTGAGTAAAATAATAAAAAAATATATATGAAAATAAAGAAAAGACAATTTTCTTTAATCATATATTTTTTTGCTACGACTATAAATAAATCTTAGGGTCAAACTTTATTACATATAGAAATTATTTTATCAATCAATGTTGTTTATGGTGATATATTTGAAAATTTACCTTACATACTAAATGCAATTTATAACATTGAATTATTTTTAGTTTATAATATTCTAAAGTTTTTATTCATTATATTTCTTAAATATTTCTATTATCGTATTATTAGTTATATTAATCTAATTACTTATTGTATAATTTCATGTTTTATAATCTTATTTATTTTAATTTCTTAATTTTGTTTACCACGTGTGTCTTTTATCTATTATTATATTATTATTAAATCATTTCCAGTAACAAATTGATTTAACGTTTTTTCATAATTAATAATGCTTATAAATATGTATGATCCCGGATAGATCTAACGGCTACGCCAATTTGATTAAGAAAAGTTAAAATTATCAAATTTCCTTTATTCTTCTTTCTTCTTTCAAAATCTTTCAATTTCCTCCTAACCTCTTCTAAAGTTGGTATAGGTCATTCACACTCCATTTGTCCTTGGGCACGTTATGTATGGGACGACATAAAAGTTCTCAATTTCGGCATAAATTGAATTAAAAATATGAAATCAATGGTCAACATATCACTGTGCTGCACGCATACAAACCATGGATCTGCGGTTTCTCTCACTGATTTTAAAATGCCACGTGATGCAGTGTTGGACGATTCTTTTAGATTGATTTCAAACTTGTCTTCAAAGATATTTGCACTTGAAATACAAGCAACAATGATCAACCAATTCTTCCTTTACCAAACCGCAAATATAGAGTAATAATATATATATATATATATATATATATATATATATATATATATATATATATATATATTTTTTTTTTTTTTTTCCATATTTGTGATGGTGTGAAAATTGGATTGAGTGGTGGATACAACACTGGTAAAACTAGCTTCTTGAGTTGCTATAAACTTCTTAAACAAGTTGGATTCCTACTTATAAAACTAAATGACAAAACTTAATTAAAATCTAAATTTACATTTAAAAGAAAATAGTTAAAGTAAAATATTAGAAGTGATGATAAAATGGATCATCATGATTTTAATAAGGATTTGTAAAAAATTGAGACATAACTAGTAAAAAGCACATATGTAACAATCAAAAATTCTATAACATTTTTTATTCAACTCTAATAAAAAACATTATGAATAAACAAAATATAATTTGAGACTGCAAAAATAATTAATAAAAAAAGAAAAAAATAAATAAAAGAAGAAAAACATTTTTTTAGTTTGAGCGAGAATGGACCTCGTGAGAATGAAATTTCTTTCTCTTGAGGGAGAATGGATCCCGCTTGAGCGAAATCCTCTTCGCTTGAGTAAAAATCGATCGGAGAACATATGTTTTTTTTTTATAAAGAGCTCGCTTAGGTGAGTTGTATTTCGTTCAAGCGAGACTTGTAGAGTGAATTTTTTTATGCAAAATTCGTTTGAGCTAGATTTTCTCGCTTAACAAAATTATTAGAAAATTATTTCTCAAAACATTTAACTTATATCTACTACAAAGTATTAACATGCATTCAAGGTTCAAAGTACTACATAAGGTATCCAAATACATCAAACTTATGTACAACTATCTACATGACAAAAGAAAGACCAACTTAAGATCATAAAGTCCTTAAATACATCAAACATATATACAAGTGCATACAAGACAAAAGAAAGACCAAATTAAGGGCATATACTCCTTAAGGTACTGCAAAACCTGCAATTGCATTGCTCGTGTCGTAGTTCAAACACAACAAGATAAGCAAGGATAAACTAGTGAAATAATGTTTTCAACTTGTAAAAGTAAAATGAATTGAAGTGAATAGATTTAAGAATTTAAATATTAACTCTCAAGTCAAATACAAATAAGTCTATCATTCAATCACAATCTTTTATACTATATTCCAAAGCCTATTGACTTCACAATGATCCATTCACAATCATCATATCTTGATCCTTTCAATCTTCAGTATTCTGATTTCATTTCAATCAAAATGATTGCATATAAACTCATCATTCATTCATAATAATAATCATATTAATCATTCATTCATAATAATAATCATATTAGTTCAACCATTCTGAAGCTTATAAGTGCATATGTAACCAGGTACCTTGATTTCCTTTCAACCCCCAGTACACTAGCTTCATTTCAACAAAAATGATTACATATGAGCCTATAATTCATTCATCACACATAACATATCAATTCAATCATGTTGAAGTATATAGATTCATATGTAACCATGGTACCTTGATTTCCTTTCAACTCCCAAGTACACTAGTTTCATTTCAACCATAGTGATTACGTATAAGTCTATAACTAATTCATCACATATAGCGCATCAATTCAATCATACTAAAGCATATAGAGACATACATAACCATGATACCTTGATCTCCTTTCAATCCCCAGTACACTAATTTCATTTCAACTAAAATGATTACATATGACTCTATAACTCAGACATTACATTTATAACTTCAATTCCATCATACACAACCATATCAATCCAACAGTTCACAATGTTCAGTAACAGTTCCTGCCTATCAAATTATCAATATCACAGTTCATACTAAATACATAATTAACCCATATCATCATAAGACACATCTGTAATAGAAATTGAAACTTGGAACCAAAACTCATCATAGTCAAAGCTTTTAGCATAAGTTACTATTAAAAGGCTTAAAACTAGTTTCTCTTACCTTAGACAACGATTCCCAAGTCAATTCCTCTAACCAGACAATAACATCTGTCCTACTCTAGGGATATAGAACAAGTTATCCAAATAACATTAAACTTCAATATAATCTTAATAAAGTTGAGAGAAACACTTTTCTCAACTGTTCCCACTAATATTGATGACAAAAACTTAACAAAAAATAGAGAACAAATGGTGCTCAAAGTAAATAGAAACTTACTTTAATTAAGATTCTGATCGGTTAAAATGGTCCTATAAGCTTTTCAGCTACTTCATGGCTTCATCAGATTCTGAAACAAATAAAGTATGGAAAGTGAAAATGAGAGAAAAGGGAAAGAGAGATATAGAGAATGAAGGGTGAGAGAGAAAAAGCTTAATTTATATATTTTTTTTCTTTTTTTTACAAAAGGGAGGATTACATCATAGAGTGATATGAATTTAATTTGAGTGTAATTAAAGTATTTTACAATATATTTTAATTTTTCTTTTCTATTTGTTGGATGTAAAAAATGTTGAAAAATAAAATATAAATGAAATATTTATAACATAGTTAACAGTCAGTGTCTTTATATATATATATATATATATATATATATATATATATATATATATATATATATATATAAAGAAAATAGTTATATTTAAAGACAATTTAGAAAAGAATTGTATACATCAAATCAAATAAAAAAAATATTATTATTGTAATTATTATTGCTGTTTGCAGTAGAAATATAATATTTTTCAAAATTTTTTGACTTATTATTAAATATTGTAATTAAAAAAAATATGAAAAAATAAATTTTAATTTCTCTTCTCTATTTATATCATATAAAAAAAATATTGAAAAGTAAATCTTAATGGAATAGTTGCAGGAAAGTTAGAGGGAGGTCATATAAAGGAAAGGGCAATAGTCGAACTGCGGGTTTCATCATCTCATCTTTATTTTTAGAAGAAAATTTTATTTCTATTATAATTTCTTTTTATCAGGTATACTCTGTATGTAATAATTAAATATTATTTTAAATATAATTAAATATTTTTTTATAAAGTATTTAATGGTAAAATAATATATATTCAATGTCAAATATAAAAAAAGTTATAATTGTATAAATATTAAATAAGAGTATCAATTAATAATTAGATAAATGTTAAATAATAATAAAAAAATATAAAGGATCATATGACCTAAAAATAAGTTATGATATTAGAATTAAATTAAAGTTAATATAGATTTTTTAAGTTATCTAATAAATTAAAGGTGTTTTAGTAATTTAAAATGAAGATGAGTATTGGATTGAGAATGAGACATGGTACCTAAGTCATAAGTATCACAAGCCTCTTCCTTTTCTCATCTTCCCTCTCCCCTTTATCACTCTTTCTCATCATTCTCTACAAGTTATCAATTTTCTCTTTAAATAAGTAACTCTTCCATTTTCATCTTTTTTTTTGGTATGTGATGTTACTTACGAGAAATGTAGGATTATGAACTTTGAAACCCTAATCCCAAGAATCATTTTCCAAATATATATGTTATTTCTTAAACCTTTTTTATGAGCTATTCCTAAAATTACTATTTTTATTAAATATAATTCTTGCATATGGAGATCTTTGAGTGTAATATTATATCTTATGAAATATTTTATTAGCGTTGTTGAAAGTTATATGTACCTTAAATTTAAACCATAGCTTCAAGTGAGATAAATTTTTAAGTATAGTCCATATTCATGAGTAATTGAGAAAATAAATTACTAAAAAGATATCATTCAAAGGATATTCAAATCTCCGTTATTAAATGACTCTAAGAGTATATGAGAGTTCTTAGGTTTAAATTTTCAAGAGAGTACAAGTATCATGAATTCATGATATAAAGGATAGAGATGTCTCTCTCTTCGAATGTTTAAACTCAACATTAGCCTAATAGAATGAAAAAAAACAAGACACCGTACTATTTCTTAAGTTAGCTTTATTTACTTGTTACATTTGACATATGATTTTGTTTATTATTTTCGAAATACTAGTATATGAAATGTATTTCAATAGACCTATTTATTTTATTTTTCTAGTCAGTGAATTAATCTCACATAGTCTTACATATTCCAATTGAACAAGTTCAAAAGTGAATTATATAGTTTGAAGTATGAAATAAATTTTAATTTTTGATGCAACTTCCAAATTTCTTAATTATCTTTTTGAAAGGACCTTTATATAATTCATTTTCTAAACTCACAAGTATGGTTATATATTTTATCTTTCAGTTTTGTACCATTGATTCAGGGATATCAATATATAACAAATATTATGTAATATAAATGTTAATTTATGTAAATTTTATTATTCACATTTGTTATTATTTATGTTATGTCTATATCCTTTCTAAGCATTGCATTTATAACATCAAAGCACATTCGTTTTTTATATTATGGATAATGAGATTGATTCATCGTACATGTATTTTCAATACATTAAGCCTGATCAACTCTTTATATGGAAATGCAGCTTGTGAATTATGGCTAGATATGGTCAAAAACAAAATACATCTTATATGTCTCAAGAGTATGATAGAGAGACCATAAAGATGATGGCCAATGCTACAAGGGAACAAGGCCAAACAACAATAGATTTGGTGGCTCATCTCACTAGAGAAATCAATCATGGGAATGGTGAGACTGCACCTCTAGGCAAGGGGATACTAATATTGGTTTCTCAAAACGTAGGAAGAGCTTACCATTGTAGCTTAGTGGAGAGTATGATCCTATTGCATCTGAAGCTTAATCCCAAGGTATAGAGGGCATATTTGAGGTAGTCCCTTATATAGATGAGGATAAGATTTGTTATGCTACAGTCATGCTTAAGGATGAAGCTAAGGACTAATGGAAGGAACTAGAGAATATTCGAAGCAATTAGGGACTCCTTGATTTGGGAAATTTTTCAAAATCTACTTCTTGGACAAGCAATTCCCCAAAAGTCCGAGGAACCTAAAGGAAATTGAATTTATTCAATTGGACCAATGATCTATGTTAGTTGGACAATATATTGCAAAATTTAAGGACTTGGCTAGATTTGTCATATATCTATAATACCATTCAAACAAGGAGTAGAAAGTCAATAAAATGAACAACGGTTACAAATTGATATTCAGAGTTTGGCCAAAGTTTGGAAATAAAAGACTTCTTTCGACTAGTGAACAAGTTCGACTAGTGAACAAGTGTTTAATAGTTTTAAGGCGATGTTGAAAAGAAAGATTTTACAAAAAAGATAGAGTTGGAATCACAAGTATGAATGACAACAAGGTGAGACGGGTATGAGTTTGACTATCTTCATCCACATCCACATCTTCATAGGGTATGAAATTTTGGTCCCATTCTCATTCCATCGGATAATAAATATACTTGTATCTATGCCTATACTGAATATTAATTAAATATTTTTTCATAAAAAATAAAATTTGTAACAAGCAAAAATGATATTATCAAGGATTCAATGTTAAAAGGATATAAATTCTAAGAGTTTACACAATTAAATACTTGAAATTGAAAGTCATATGTTTTCATGTGAAAAATAAATAAACAACAAATAAAAACATTAAAATATAAGTAAAAATAATCAAATGTTTTCCCTAAAAACCATTTTATTTAATGAAATTGAGATTTGTGTTTCCTAAATGCAATACATCATTTGAATAAAATAAAAAAAAATTGTGTAATGAGATTATGATAAGAAAAAAAGTACCTTAAGGATCTAAGAGAACTTTGTGAATATTAAATAACTCTAGTAATACTTAAGAAAGAGAATAGAAAATTATGTAGCAAAAGAAACAAATGAGGGCATTTCATGTGAAATGAAACTAAGGACAAGAAAGAATAAAGAAGTCTTTTAGGTTACTTAATAAACTATGTGCATTTCATATGTCATATTTTCATATGGCACAAAATTAAGGTGGTTATGTACCTTGTTAAGATGGAAAAATGCACCTTATGAAATTTTACAATCTTTAAATTTAAATTAATGTTGGAGAGTACTACTTTCTTCAAATAAGGATATTTTTATAAACTATTGAAGAATGACTGATAGAATGATAATCAAAGAACTTAAATCTGTAATGTATTTATTCATTCACATTCTTTCTCTTTTTTTTTTTTTTTTTATTTTTTTTATTTTTTTTTTTTTTTTTTTTTTTTTTTTTTATTTT
>Ga0209489_105574_pt1 | contig 21624 bp, 7 predicted proteins | sample SiratrowhiteBW_FD_187527 | JGI IMG/M metagenome (GOLD analysis project Ga0209489, IMG submission 187527) | Root nodule microbial communities of legume samples collected from California, USA - Siratro white BW (SPAdes) (version 2) | ecosystem: Host-associated > Plants > Roots > Nodule | place: USA...
GCTAGGTAAGTATCAGCTAATACTGCTGTAACAGGATTCTCAAATCTGGTTCTCACAGCCACAAATATATCAATGGCAGCATACTCCACATAATCATTTGAGTAAGGAAACAATAAGGTACCATAGAGTATGAGAGCCAATACATCTATGAATGTCTCCCAGTCTTCTTTTATGCTCAGCTGTAGGAGATGTGCTTCCAAGAATTTCTGAGAAAATCCTCTAGTGTTTCTTACAGAAATTAACCGACTCTTCAGCATGTCCTGAGGAATTTTGGTGATGGATGATATAGTCAGAATAGAAGAATGTTGCTCACAGTGCCTATAAGGGATTCCCCCACCCAAAGGCAGATCCAGGATTTGCTCATACTCCTTAATGGTAGGTACTAACTGGAAATCTTGGAATAAGAAGCATCTCATAGACGAGTCATAGTACTGAGCCAGTGCAGTGACAATGTCCAGCCTTATGTCCAGCTCCAGCAATCCTAGCAAATTTCCATACTTTCTTCTAAAGGTTGCCTTCTGAATAGATTTCAACTTCTTGGTAAGCTTTCGGAGATTAGAGAAATTATTTCGTATCGGTTCACATTTTAACTTCTTTTTCAAATCAGCAGCTTCTGATACTCTTTCAACCCCTAATCCAGGATGAACTTCCATGATCTGGTGTACAATTTTCAGAAATCTCGTTTAGAACAAAATGATGATGCATGAAAACAACATGAATGATATGCACTAAATACAGTTCACTTCCACACTTTTTCACATTCTCCATAGCAAACATTCTGTCTTGTCATGCCGGTGAGTGGTTGCAGTTCATAGTTTTTTTTCCCTTAGTGTTCTAAACAAATTGGCAGCATAAGACCTAGGGTTCTAAGATCTTTACATGCATCCTCACAAGGTAAGTTCCCTAATCCCTACAGGTATAAAGGTCACCAGAGCTATGACCCTCATTATCATCTTATCCAAAGCTGTCGTTAAACAACTAGCTTATGAACAGACAATAAGAGAACAAACTCTAGCTGGGATTCTCATGAAAACCAGAGTAGGAAGTACATCCATTCCGATATCACTGAATCCCTCTAATTCTATGCTTTTTTTCAGATCCGGGGTTTTAGGATCCCACTCAAGAAATATGCATGAAAAGTGTGTGTGTGAAGGGAGTAAAACTTATATGCACCCAACCCCTCACCTGTAAAACAACCAGAAAAGTCCCAGGCAGATATCATAGATATAGCAGTCATAAGCATGTCTTCTACCCTAGGGTTTAATATCTCATTCAATCAATCAGTGAGAATTCAGATCATATAATAACATAGCAAAATCCACAATCTTATAAGAAATACAATAAACAAAACAATAAGTAAAAGGGAAAAAACAAATATTAAAAACCACATTTAAAATTTGATCACTTAATTAAATGGCTTGACTCTCAAGTAATAGTCCCTAGTGGAGTCGCCAGCTGTCGCGACCTAAAAATCACGACGGGTATGGCAGTCCAAATAAAAACTAATGAAAAGAAAGAAATGGAGTAGCCACCATAATTTTTTATGAAAAACTATGGAAAAACCAAAAAAAGAATAAAGAATAAGTCTGCGAACTAGAAATGAGTTCGGGAGTCGGTTACGTGTGGGGAAGGTATTAGCACCCCACAACGCCTGTCTTAAGACAGTACCTTTAATTAAATAATCAAAATCAAATGTGGTTTTTAAAATATTTATTTTTTCAAAAAAATATAATTAAAATGCAAAATAAAATAAAAAATAATAATTTTTAAATTAAAGGACCCGACAAGGATCGACCTTGCTCCTAGGTATCAACATCCTTAACGGGTGAAGAATTAGGGAATACGTAGTTCTACAAAATTTGAGTTATATTGAGAAATTTGACATTTTTATTTATTTTTGATTATTATATATTTGTTAGTTTGAAAATTTCATTTCATTTCGGCATATCATATACGCGTTCGGTATTTTGATAATCCCAAACGAAAATTGAAACTCCTTAAACTAAATTCTGCATGACGCGTGTGGTCATTTAGAACTTAAATCAAGAATTAATATTTATTATTATTATATTTAAAAAAAAAAAAAAAATCCCTCATGACGCGAACAGTCATTTAGGATTTATTAAAACAACAAAACAAAACAAAAATTATGAAGAGTAGACTTTCAAAAACAAATAATCCAATGTTAAAAGATTAAAAAAAATCAATTAAATTAAGGGTGTTTTAGGAATTAGAGAGAGATATGGTGCAGATCCAGAAATATGGAGGCGCAAAAAGAAGATTCAACCCAAATAGTTTCAGGGGCATTTTAGGACTTTCAAATACTTATAGGTGTGAATTCTGATTAATGGAGGTGCAGGTAGCAGGCCCAAACCACCTAGTGGCGAGGGCATTTCAGAAATTTCCAAAAATTTGGAGGTGCAAGTTAGAATATGTGGGGGTGCAGGGAACAGTTTAGTGGCTTGCGAAATAGGCATTTGAATCTATTTTGGAAGAATGTAACAACAAAATCAAGGTGGCCTAGTTGGTCTAAGGCGCTAGTTTCAAGGCATGGGTTCGAATCTTGGTGGCTCCCAGTTTAAATTGCATAAAGGTGGTAAATAGATGGCGACGAGGAAGAGGCATTTATGGAGATACTGGAGGTAAAACAACGATGGAAAACAAGAACTGCATGGTGGAAGCATGCATGGAGAAGCGTTTGGTGATGCTCACAACGTTTAAAATTCCAAATCAAAATATACTCCAGCATAAAACAGATTAGCATGAAAGATGAAAATGAGATGCTGCAGAGGCTCTAAATGCATACCTGTTGAAGCCAGCAATGTATTCTCTTCACCCAGCGAGCTTCCTTCTTCCTTCCCGCTTACCCGCTTTCTATCTCTTCCCTCTCTTTTCTTCTCCCTCTTCTCCCTCTCTGCCCAGCCAGCTTCCTTTCACCTCCTCTCGCTCTCTCCTCTTTCTCTCCTTTTCTATTTCACTCTCTTGTTTTCTCTTTCCTATCAACCCCCCTTCCACGTGCCCACCACATTCCGTGTTCTTTCTCTCTCCCATGTGCCAACCGCATTCCGTTCTCTCCCTCTCTCCCATGTGCCAACCACATTCACAAATCTTCTCCATTCCTAGCTTGCCACGTGGCAAGCAAAAACTCTCCACTCTTAGCTTGCCATGTGGCAAGCATTTTTTATTTTATTTTAAATTCTTTAATAAGTTTTAAATATTCACTTAATCTTTAATTATTTTAAATACTCTTTAATCTTTTTTTAACAATAAATTTCAATCAAAAACAATTTTATTTATTTATTTTATTTTGATTAAAACACTCACAAAATTAAATAAATTATTTTTAATAATAAAAAATGGTATATTTTTACCCGGACAAAATCGGGTATTGACAGATTGCATGTAGTTTAAAATTAGAAAAGGAATAAGATTTGGATTGTATGTAGTTTAAAAGTGATAAGATTTGTACTAACATCATATTAACTAATATCATACACTAGTCTATGATGCTTAGGTAGGCATAAGCAGGATGACGATTTAGATTTATAGAAATAAAAACTCATTTATTTACTAGGAAAATGTATAATTGTATCATACAAGAACTTTTTAGGCTTTAGCTGATCTATGAGTCTAAAAGGATTAATAAAAAGAAAATTTATTTCTTTGACAATCAACATGTCAGACTATACCATTCACTAATATCTCAACCTCAAGTAGACATATATATTGATAAGTCTAAAAGAAGTAAACAACATTATAATTATAATTTGTAACATTGAATGAAGTTTTATAGTTTCTATATTATTATTATTATTATTAATGGTATTTTTATTTTAATTAATATAAATAATATTCAAAATAATCATTTAGAGACCTCAAAAATTAGCGGCTATTTCGGTCATTATTAACAACCATGGCAAATCAGTGGCTAAATTCGATCACATTTGGTCGTTGTTTCAGTCGTTATTTAGCTACCATTGTATTGTGATTGTTATTTTTGGTGGTTTTTTTTTTATATTTAGTGATGGATTTTATGTCGGTCGCTAAAATAATTGTATATTTTAATAAATATTTTGATTGCTATTTTACGACCATCATGTTTCTATCACTAAAATCAGTGACTAACTTTTTTCTTTTTTTATTTTGCTACTAAAATCAAATTGGTGGCTGAAACAAATTTGTGTTCAGTGACTATTTATGTCGCTATTCAGAAATTAATATATTTCGATCACTAAATATAGTAATTAAAGTATTTTGTTTATTAACTAATGACTAATTTAAATTATGGTTACTATTTGATAACAATTAACGACTATATTGTTTCGGTTGTTAATATCAGTCGTCACTAATTATGACTGTTTGATTTTATGATTAAAATTGATAACTAAATATCGTTTTTCTTAATAGGAAGATAATGCTGATAAATTTAATATTATTGCATTTTTGTTGTGTTATGGTTATATTCATCCCTGATATAAGAGCAAACTCTCTTGCAAGTGAGGATGGATATGCATACTCGAAGAAGGAGATTAAGATGTTATCAACATAATATTATTATTATTATTTCAATTAATGTGCACAAGTATTTTTATTGCGTTACAACACCAACCAATATTTTTTGTCATCTAATAGTTAGAGTTTTTTTTGTCAGCATAAATTGTCTTTTATGAACCGTGTTAAATAGACTTTTTTTATAAATATTAATTTTACTTTATATTAAAAATGGGATTTTTCTGATGTAACTATTTTTAAGCCTAAGTTAATCATAACTTTTTTGGTTGATATTAATTAGTCTATTTTTCAACTAATACAAATTAGAATTTTTAAATCGATATTGATATAAATTATCTTTTAATTAATATTGTCAGGATCTTTTATCTATCAATGTATCTTAGAACTATTCTTCATATAATACTTGTGAGAATTTTTCTCAATCAATAACTATCTTCATTATGTCAACTAAGTAATATTAGTTAAAATTTGTAGTAATGTTAAGTAATATTTTTTGTATTTAATATTTTTTGTTTTATAGTTATTGAATATTTTATTAAGATAAAAGAATAAAGTTTAATAAATTTTAGCTACCAATTTAAACAAAAGAATTTTAAAAAACGAACAAAGTAATACAATGTAGGATATTGAAAATCTTTTAAAAATTGGTAAAATTTCTTATCCTAAAATAAAGGTAAAATATCATTTCCAATATTTAAGAATTATTCAACTATCCCACTAGTTATATGTTTCAAATTTTTTATTTTAAGAATTATTGTTATTCAAAGTATATTGTAAAATTTAATTGGATTGATATTTAACAATGACAATTAGATATGTAAAATTACAAACTGATCAATTAAAAGAGTTTGTTAAAATTACCCTTAATCATTGTTTGTTTTGGGGAAGTTTTTTTTATGTGAAAAAAAAAAAAATGAGAGTCTCTTTTCTGTGTTTGGATTATTTGGTAAGGAAAGGAAACATGAATTTTTAAGGAATACAAACACTGAATGGAGATCCATCTATAGAAGACTCTCCAACACTCAAGTCATCAGAGCTCAGTAGCCATCATCAAAGAGGATCCAGCTTGGTCAAGGCTCTGACTCTCTTAAAATCAACTATACTCCACCTTAGAAGGTTCTAGCCCAATTTCGATAAGAACAACACGTATTTTGTAAATACAAACTTATTGTCGAATTTGGTAATGAATTTGATATTTCTTTAGCATACACATATTTGTGAATTTTTATTTGCAAAATATATAGCATTTGAATTTTAATTTTGCTTAACCCTTATCGTATTTTCTATTTTTTTCTTTTCATTATGTTGTTCCCTCATTTGAGTTTGTTTAGATTAAGGAATAGATTTGAAAAAATGAATCTGAGTTTATTTGAAATAAAAGTGTGTACGAAAAGTTTGGTTGTTTAGATAAAAAAAAATGATAAGAAATGAAAGAAAAATTTATAAAAGTTTGTGAGTAATGTGATAAGTGTGGTGGTAAAATAATTTTTTAATAGATAAAATTATAGTTAACATTAATTTAAGATTAAATATAATTAATTTATTGGATGTGATTGATAAATTATTATTATTTTAATTGATGAGATTATAAAAGTATAAATTACTTTAAAATTAAAATTAAAATAAAAAATTAAATTATTATTGTTAATAATATTATTATCTTATAACTTAATTTTGATTATTATAGTTATTTTAATTTTACTATTATTATTTTTATTATTATTTTCCAATTTTATTATTTTTATTATTATAATTTTTTTATTTATGATTTATTATTATTTTTAGTTTATATATTAATATTATTGATATTTTTGTTTTTATAATTATCTTATCTTTATTATTACTTTATAATTTATTATTAATATTTTATTATTTGTTATTTTTATTATTTTATTAAATTCATTATTATTTTTATTATTATTATTATTTATGATTAATTGTATTTATTTTATCAGTAGATATCTCAATATAATGAGAATTTTTTTTATATAGAAAAATCATCTTGTATAATTAGTATAAAACTTCATTATAATAAAATATTAACTTGAGTATTAGTTCATCTTTTATAGATATCGTCCCCATTCTTTAACCCAAAAATTCACTAAATACAACATCAAGCAAGAAAAAAAAAACACTCACATTTATGAATGGAGGAAATATTAGAATAATAACACCATTAAATAAATTAATTAAGTACTTAGATTATACATGGCCAAACAATGAAATTAAATTTGATTCAATAAAAACCTTTATACATGCGAATTTATTGATGAACTTGGCCTTGTAAGTTAAAAAAAAAAATCTAAAATGTTGTTTATTAATTTGATAATTTAATAAAATTATTCATAAGTTATAAAATAAAATGACCAGTGTGGAGAACACCGCTGCTGACGGTGGCTGGCACGGGTTCAGCGTGCACGTGCGTATACATAGAATAGAATGATCAAATACCCACCAACCCTGGCTTGGCTCGCGAGTTCAGAATTGTATTCTACTCAGACAAAGTAACTGACCGGAGAAGAGTCTCAATTTGGTGGTTTCACCATTCTCTCTTCTCTTCTGAATCGAATCGAATCGATCGAGGCATATGGCACTCTCGCGCCTTCGCCACCCTCTCTTCTCTCGCTCCCTTCGCATCCTCTCTTCTTCCACCAGATCCCTCTCTCGGTACGCTCTTTTCTGTAACTCCGATTTCGCGTTTTTTTTCATCATCCTGTAATGCTGCTTCTAACTTTCAATTTCGGCTTTTATTTTTTCCTATAGAACTTCCAATTCCACGATTTTTGCCGTTGGAGCTCATACGAATAAAAGGTTCGCATCCATTGCCAACAATATTTGTCTAGTTAGATTTATTTTAATCTGCTTTGCATTCTTGCTTACGTCATTAGGTTGAACTTCTAAGATGAGGAGTCTTAGTTTAAACAAAAAGATAGAGAATATCTTATTGTGTTGGAGATCCCCAATAAAGTTGTGATATGGCAAATATGTTGCATGTAAGTGGGAAAACCTTCTCCTCTTGACCTAGATTTTGAGAGTTACGCACAACAAATGATCTTAACGATCGATATTGAGATTATCAGCCAATTTGAATTTCATAGGTTGGCCAGACATTGGAGCTGGGATTGACATTCTCATTGTTGTACATGGCATATATATGCCACATCATTCTGTCTTTCTTCACTGTCTTCTGTATTTTAATATATCATGGTGGTTTACTGATGGTGATGTTTATCAGACCCACATCTTGCTCAGGGATTACTCGAATTTGTGATAGATCTTTGAAGCCAAAGGTTAGCATTTAAATGGATAAAAATTCCAATCATTACGATGATATTCGCTGACAACTTTCAACTTTTTTGGCAGTGGACTGATGTCAAATGCTTTTCATCTTCAGGTACCTAATGTTTCATTTTCCAACTTTCACGAAGCCCGTAATTGTTTAGTGTTTTACTGTTTTGCTTCATTCAACAGCTTGTGTGCTTCTCTTATATGATTATTTTTTCCACAGCTGATTATGGAAGCTCCTATTTTGGAGATTTAATGTGAATTTCTGCTATGCTGTGTTAGCCTTTTAGGTTGAAAGAGTATGGCATGTTTGTGTTAGATGTCTATTTTTTTGAATGACATTACATGTTTATCAGCAATAATGTCTTCTAAAACTAATATTAGAGGTAACATAATGGTTTGCAACTTTTGGCCTTCTCATTTGTACTTAAATGTCTTGTAATATTAGAGAACCTCTAAACATAGAAGGTTACGAGACTATGGTAATATGTTCAGATGCAGGAAGATATGGTTTTTATGGAAAAGGGGGTGGAGGTTTGAGAAGAAGGATGATGCAGCTATTGCGAAATAGTGATCCAAGAAAATGACTGAACTGGAAGGAAAGTCTTGGATAATTCTGTGATGGAACTTGCTATCCAAAGAAGAGATATTACGGAAGTGAGTCTTCAATATAGAGTTAGCTATTCATAAGTCCTAATAGTTTGTAGTCAGATCAATTGTAATTTCTCTGCAGTCTGTTGTGTCAGCTGGCAGCAAGTTTGTTACAATAGACTTAAACACCCAACTTGCATTCTAAGCTTAAGTGAACATTACAACAGAAGCTGAATTCTGTAATAAAACTAGGCTAACACATGCTTTACAAACTTAACTATATTTTTATACATTCTAACATTCCCAAGTCAAACTCATAGTGGAATTAAACACCCTGAGGTTGTCACAGTAGTGAATCTTTGAGAAGATGTAGCTTTAGTGGGAATATCTACATTGTAGTCTTGACGTGCGATACTATGCACCATAAGTCTCTTGTTTAGGAATTCCCCCTTACAAAGAAAATATCCAACTCTCTATGTTTTGAGCATGTTTGGATGTGATTATTTTTAAAGAACATAATCTGATTTGTAGAAAAAGGTTGTTTGTGTTAGTCAAATGAGTTTAATACAACTATAATCTTATCAAAGAAAATAGCTTTGTGCTGATAAGCAAAATTGTAGAGATTATGATTAAAATCTAGGATTTTATTTTCTTGCTAACTTTTTCCATTTTATCCCCCACAATTGATTAATTTAAATACAAAACTAACTACTACAGATAACTTTGTACTCTATTTTGTAATCTTACAATAAAAAGGGATTATTTTAGATTATCAAGTCAAAATAAATTATCTTAAAAACACTTTTTACCAATCACATCCAAACATAAAACTTATTACATATTATTGATCATCAAAATAATCTACTTTGTACTATTTTTCACAGCTAATTCAAACACAGACTTAGTTCTCAAGTGCAAAACTGGATTTTGTGGTAGGGAGACAGTTCAAAGATTTTCACACTATTCTTGTACTTTTAATTGGAAATGCAAATGCAATTCAGCAAGTAAGGCTGGACCCTCATAATTTCAGCTGCTCCCCAGAAATGTTAGCTAAGGTCTTGCATTTTGCTTCTGTATTAGATGTAGCAACTAGGGGTTGCTTATGGGAATGCCAGTAAATTAGTTGAATCTTAGGGAGATAAAATATTCGGATGTTATTCTCGTCATTTGGGTCAAACAATACGTGAATAGAGGATTGACTGGTGATAGCTGAAGAAGGTGACCATGGTGTATAGAGGCTTTAGGTATGTAAGAATTCTCTTTAACCAGCTTTCAATGCTGTGTTTATGTGAAAAATTGGAAGACTTTAGATAGGGCTGGAAGAGGAGGATACATCATGTTGTGTTTGGGAGTCGAACTGTTGATGTATGCTCCATCAAGAATTTTTCCATTAGGTGTTTTGGTCATGGTTGCTAATAGGAACTGAGCCCTCACTTTAAATGAAAAGTGATTAAGCAGCCTTGCTGTATTAGTTATCAAGAAGCCAAGAGAAGCTGATAGAAAGGAAGGGAAAAGAGAGAATGGAGAGTTGAAAACTTGTTTATGAATCTAATTGATACCACTCAACAGAGTTTATAAAGCACGCCTGTGAGCGCGCGCGCACACACATACACACACATATGTATGTATGTAAACCTGAACAACAGCATAATTAAATCTAGTTGTCACTGACAGAGTTTCGGTCCTGTTCTCCCCAGAGCAGGACTGTAGGGATAATTAAAAATTTGTGGGATGAGCGAATCTTTGTGAGCCTTAGACCCATGAACTTATGTGTCATGCTTGTGATCTGAAAGAAAAAAACTCACTGTTGTTGGTTATATTTTGACCTTATTTCTCTCTCTCTCTCTCTCTCTCTCATGTGTGTATTCACGCAAGACTCTCTTATCCCATTTCTGTTTTGTTTTTTTCTTTTTTGGTTTAAGGGGTTCCTCATCATCCATGTATTCTCTTCATCTCAATAGTTTTCTTCTTTTATCAATTTTTACTTTTTGTTATTTTAGTCATTAAAAAGCATAGTCTTCATATTTATGTCATGATGCTCTGGTTATGTCCTAATAACGTCTCCCTTTGTAGATTCTTCACATGAAGTCCTTGGGATGCCTGCTTTATCTCCTACAATGGTAAGCTAGGGAACATTTCTTCTCTTTCTGTTTTATTTGTATTCTGTTTAGGGCTTCCATGGATGACTGTTGGTGTCCTCACCTTTTGGTTTTAGACGCAAGGTAATATTGCAAAATGGAGGAAGAAAGAAGGAGACAAGGTCAGTTTGTATATAGTTCTTATATTTTGATGGTTATAGATCACAATTCTGGTTGTGTGATGCTTTCATTTTGGAGATTGACTTCTTTGAATTAATTAATCATTTTCACATTGCTATTGATTAATCTAACAGATAGAAGTGGGGGATGTACTATGTGAAATTGAGACTGACAAAGCTACACTAGAATTTGAAAGTCTTGAAGAGGGGTAATTTTCTTTTTCTTTCAATTTTTTCTTCCCATGTTTTGGATGACCTGTGATTTAAGCTGTATGCACTTGAGTTTTTACATCTAGAAAAGTAGTATGTTTGTTCCACTTCTTTATGAGTGGAAATTAACTAAACAGAAGCATTGTTGGTCAATAATTTGGAGAGACCAGCCGCTAAGGATCTCTGTGTTAAAGGTCTTCAGGAAGTTATGTCAGCTGCTCTGTTTGAATTTAAATGGGGCCTGATGATGTCTTTAATAATTTTAGTATACTCTTCACTTGAAGCCTAATGGAACACAGCTTGACCTCTTCCCTACTTACTGCTAATAGCTACACATGTGCCCTACATAAAAATGGCAAAGATCAGAGCTTAAAAAGATTAATTGGTGCTCTGAAACTTCTTTGCATTTTATTGGAGAAAGAATAGAAGAGGTAGTTGTCAAGCACAATACTCATTTAATAATTAACAAAAAATATGGAGAAATGTTAGGATACCACATTTCCAACACAGATACAGAACACACCCAGAGATCAAAAGTTACTGAAATGCAATTTTATTAATGACGCACAGCTGTTACAAAGCTCTTACAAAGTAATAGAATTTTCCTTTCACACAGGTTCACTGCCTGTCACAAATCTACAATTCCAAAGTCTAAAGTCTCCACAAACCCCAAAGGTTGGTCTTTAAATAGACCAACCTTCGGACAACACTCACATCTGCCTCTAACAACCTTAACTGCCTCAGCCTAATAACCACCCCCATCTCTCTCTCTATTTAATCTTCTTCTATAATAAACCTTCCATTCTTTTTCTATATTCTGTTGACCCATGTTTCTAACAAGAAACCATGCATGAGTTGTTGTAGTCACTAATTGTTTTTCCACTTAGTTGTCTTCTGTCTTTTTGTGTATGTCTTGGGCATAATTGTCCATTTTAGGCCAAGAAGTGTTAGAATTGATTATATTTTTTTTCTCATTGTTATTTCATTGTGCATTTCTTTTTCATTTAATATATCAGGGTTCAATTACTTGACTGACGAGTGTAGATCATGAGGGATGCAAATTTCAGTACACCAATATAATATGTCTGTTGTAATTGACTGATTCCTGCAGATTTCTGGCTAAGATATTGACACCTGAAGGTTCAAAGGATGTGCCTGTTGGACAACCAATTGCTATAACAGTAAGTCATCATTAATTTTCCATTCTTGCACTATTATGGTTATATGGAACTTTCATTTTGCTAAAGAAAGTAGCTTTTACAGACAAAGCAATTTGTATAATTGTTTTTCCTAAAAGATATTTTATTCGCATTGGATATATTTCATGTCTTCTAGTAAAATTGTCTTTCACAGTTGTTTTCCTTGCATGTCTCAATTTGTGCTTTCTGGTTTCTAAGGTTCTAATAGAACCTATCAATTTATCCTTTGCCTCACATTATCTAAAACATTATTTGCTTTTAGCTTTTGGCACCAATTTAATAAAAAATATTACACACACAATATTAATGGCTTAAATAACATTGAAATTTACTTGCAAATTGGAAGTACGTAAGAAGTTAATTTCAGTTTTCAGTTTCTACCATCCATTTTAAAAATATGTGGTTATTTCAGATTTTGGTAAATCATAAATCTAATAATTTGTCCTTCATATAATCATCATTAATATAGCTGTTTTTAAACTATTTTTGTGGGATTCAATCAATTTCTGAATTTTAAATATTTGATTAATGTAAGCTCTAACTATGGACATTGACAAGGTTGAGGATGAAAAGGACATCCAAAATGTTCCTGCTTCTGTGGGGGGTGGGGTTGAAGAGACGAAACCAGCCCAGCAGGATGTTACAGATGAGGGGAAATCAGAATCAACTTCTACTATGATTAATGCGTCAGAACTTCCTCCTCATGTCCTTCTTGAAATGCCAGCTTTGTCTCCGACAATGGTGAGAAATTTTTGATGCTATTGTAATTATTGCTTGAGGACAATTTTTCTTTACTTCTATAGAGGCCCTATTCTTCTGTTTCTTTTCTTTTTTTACTGCACAGAACCAAGGTAACATTGCTAAATGGAGGAAACAAGAAGGAGACAAGGTTAGTTAGTTATGTTTTAACCTAATGTTCTAGTAGAGGTTCTATTTTGCATAAATTTTTTAATATTTTAAAAAATGAAAAATGTGAGTCATTAATGCCCTTTTTTGTTGTCTGGTATGCAATGGCATTTAATTTATTTAACAGATTGAAGTGGGTGATATATTATGTGAGATAGAGACAGACAAAGCTACACTTGAATTTGAAACTCTTGAAGAGGGGTAATAGTCTTTCCCTGTACCGCAAGCTGTTCATTGTAAATGTTCTGTCTGCTTGGTATGGTTGTTTACAGTCTATACTGCAACACACTGAACTACTGTAAGATAGAGTTATTTGGCAATGATGTTGCATTCTAACCATTTTTTTTGTGAGAAAGACTTGGGTTGGGCGATATCATATGGATAGTAAATATATTCATTATATTTCTGATGTCTTACCAAAGTGTTTATAGACAAGCCCAGTACTGATTAGTTTCCATCATGCAAAAAATTAAAGTTCCACTAAAAGTAACACGAGACTGGTGTCTCTCATTGTCTCAATTTGTGGTAGATTGCAATCTCTTTTATTCATAATCTGGCTAATTATTTGTCTCGGATTTCTGACAATTTTTTAGCACAATGCATCCATTCTAGTTGATTTATTTTGCAGACGAGCTCTATTTCTACTACTCCTTTCTTCTTTGTGGTAAAGTTCCACTTTCTAGACTACTAATTTATATCTGCATGGGGGTGGTGGGTACTAGGTACCTGGCTAAGATACTTGCTCCGGAAGGTTCGAAAGAAGTGGCAGTTGGGCACCCTATTGCGATAACAGTAAGTGTGAAAGTATTGTCTGCAATTTGTAATTTTCTTCCAGTGGAATATGAAATGAGCCTGGGAGTGGGTTGAGGTCCAACAATTTTTGTATCTTTTGAAATGGAAACTAAGAAATCTGATAATATCATATACATTTTTTGGTTGGTTTACCAAATGGCTGTCGCTCGCTTTATTTATGAAGAGCAATGGAATATATGAAAAATACTTACCCAACTTTCTCTGTTCTACAAGGTTGAAGATGCAAGTGACATTGAAGCTGTAAGGAATTCTGTTAGCAGCAGTTCGACAAAACAACAGAAGGCCCCCCAACATGACACTAAAAGTGAGGTCAAAGCTCAAAACAACAAAATAACACGAATCAGCCCTGCTGCAAAGTTGCTTATTGCAGAATATGGATTGGATGCATCAACATTGAATGCAACTGGTCATTACGGCACCCTACTGAAAGGGGATGTTCTTTCTGAAATTAAGTCAGGAAAATTGTCTCCTAAACCTGCTTCATCTAAAGAAAAGGTGCTGTCATCTCAAAGTCATCAACAAGTTGCAGCTTCTCAAGAATCAAAGTCTGACTTAAAGCAGTCAGATGCATATGAAGACTTTCCTAATAGTCAAATTCGCAAGGTAGGTCCATCAACATTTCATGTTTATTAATAAGGTTGTTCAATTCTTTCAGTGCATATTACATGGTTATGAGAACTATCTTGCCAAAAAGGGACTCTGAGCAGCCATTGTCTGGTGTCTCTGGCTGAGAGTTGATTACTCAAATATCTGAAGGAAAATGCTTGCCATTAGACCTAATATGAATCAGAACACTCAACTGTTTTTGTGTCCTTAGCTGTTGGTATACATGTAGAGATGCAGATCTCATTTTAATGTTTTGGATTGTTTCTGGATTTACTATCTTTTCTATTTGCATCTCTCAACTACATGAATACATGTCCCCTCAATATATGATGAATTGTCTTTTAAATACTTTTTACTGTTTTGTAGGTGATTGCCAAGAGGTTATTGGAATCAAAACAAAATACACCACACTTATATTTATCATCAGGTTTTGATTCCCAATGCCTTACATATTATTGCAAATTAATTTCTGTGGGACTGACTAATTAATACATATTTTGATTGCCATGTGTCAGATGTCATACTGGATCCTCTTCTTTCCCTTCGGAAGGATCTTAAAGGTATGTACCACTAATAAATTTTAGTGGTCCTGTGTGAGATGTGATCCTCAGATAGTGAGATAAAGCTTTTGTTGTGCTTGTTATTGATGTGTCAAATGATATACACTTGGTCATGTTTTTTTTTTTCAATGTGATATATTCTTTGTTTGTTCCTTGATTGCAGAGCAGTATGATGTTAAAGTTTCTGTGAATGACATTATTATCAAAGTTGTAGCTGCTGCTCTCAGAAATGTACCTGAAGCAAACGGTAAATATTTTTATTGTATTACTGAATCCATTTTTCATTGCCTATAATTGTCTAGGGGCAGTGGGGATTCCAATCACAAAATATTTATTTAATAGCTTTGAATTTCCTCCCTGTTTATTGTTCATCAATTTTTAAGTAATGATATTATTCTGTTTTTGAAGTATTGAAAACAATAGAATCTTGTTACCGATAATTTGCTTAAAATTTGCTTTAAGGGAATTGGGTTCTAGTTCGTGTTACAGAACGACTCTTTGTTTTCTAGTTCTGCTATAATAATATCATTAACACTTACAATTGGGTAGAAGCTCTCATTATGTGAATAGCATAGGAAAAACAAGTGACCAGCTTAACCATTAACCATGCCCAACTGCTGAAGTAACCATGTTGAACCTCCCAAACTATGCTCACGAAGGCTGTTTGAAGCTAAGTTAATTAATGTAAACTAACGAAGAGTGCGTGAGAAACAAAGTGAGTGTCATATCATATAGGGGTGTAAATAGTCTGACTTGAGTCAAATTCAGTACTTGAAGCATACTTTTGGCTTATAAAAAATATATGATGCACAAACTCTGCTCATTTATTGAATGAGTCAAGTTTAAAGCTTAGGTTTACCTTACTTACACATATGAAACTTTGATTTGTTTGCTTTTTTATTTTACAATTATATTTCCCCTTTATCAAATCTCTTGAAGTGTTTTTGATGTTTATTAATTTAGTATGCAATTGGCATTTTCATGCAAGATGAAGTAAAATAAAAACAGATAGTAAAAAGATCCTAAACTATGATAATTTTCTAGATACAATTACAACTTACCCTGTATACCCCCTTTCTTTTATGAAATCAACATTTTTTGTAATTATATGCACATATAAAAACTATTCTGGATTTTTAAATATCAATTCTTGACTTGAAGAAAGGGGAGGCGGGGTAGGGGTAGGGGTAGCCTTGACCTTTCCTGAAATGAATGAGGAGACCTGCCTTGGAAAAGAAAAGGGACTGACAGTTGACATGTGATCATGTGCTGGCATGTGCTGGCATGTGCCCAAAGGGTAGTTGGAGAGAGGTGGCTTGTAATACATGGAGAAGCTAATTGGCCTGATATGAAGTACATGTATACAAGACTAATTTGGAATGATAAGTTACATTCCTTGCTTATAATATGCTCCCTCCATCCGTAATTATATGACATTGTTTTGAAATTTCTTTGTCCCTTTTATAACACTCTTTTCCCATGGAGTTAATTATATTTTGACTAAAATACCCTTAATTACTTTAGTTCATAAACAATAAATGCTATGAATTATCTTTCTCTATCTTATGAAGATTGGAGATTTAAAGAGTTTAGTTTTAAAACTTAAACTTCGCTACTATTATTCTCTCAGCATACATTAATTATTTAATGATAATTATGAAAAAAAGATAATCCCAGAAAAATGTAATGCTACGAACTAAATTAACAAATTTTTTTGGTGAGTGTTTGATTCAGTTATCAATATCGTATGTATAAGGATGGAGGGAGTATCCGCCTGCATCTGGGTCCTTTACATTCCTGGTGCATTGTGCAGTGTCAACATGGCTGCCATTCCTCTTTAATTTTTGTCCATTTCTTTGGATTTTATACCAAACATGTCATGTCAATTTGGAGTGGCATGAACCTAAATTAGTAACTACTATGAAGTGCTTGGATACAAAACTAATTTTGTTACATTCTTGGTTTGTGATATCTTGCTCATTACGTTTTTTTCCTATTTGCTTACTCTATTAAAATTGAATTATTTTCATGGGAGTTTATAGTGCTGAAATCCAATATTCATTATGGCAGCATACTGGAATGTTGAGAAGGGTGAGGTCATTTTAAATGATTCTATTGATATATCCATAGCAGTTGCCACGGAGAAGGTAATTGATGGTTTTTAATTGTCAGTGTGATTGTATAATTGTACAAAGTACTTGAAACCTTTTGTTTGACTGCAGGGCTTGATGACTCCAATAATAAAAAACGCTGATCAGAAGACTATATCTGCTATCTCCTCAGAGGTAATTCTGTCTTGTATATGTAGGTTTATGGTTTATGACTTTATGATAGAAACTGGAATATATGGAATGCTTTACTGACAAATTAAGGAGCAACACTGATGGCCGAGTAAGATTCCTCTAATCACTAAATACTCAACAACTATGATGCACGGATACGATATATCGGATACTATGTGTATACATAGTATCCGATACGGCGTTACGCTTATTTTGAAACTATTAGGATATGATACGTGATATATACATATTGAGAAATGTATAAAAATTCTCAAAAACATGATAAATATATAATTGCAATTGTGCAAATCCAAATTAAAATCACATGTATTAGACATGTCAAAATAAAAATTATAAATTATTATCATCATAAAAGTATTAGTGCTTTATATAAAAGTATCCTAAGGTATCGGATACGTGACACAAATTGAAGTATCAGTGTATCATAGCACAACAACAACAAAAAAAAAGAGAAAAGATGACTGCCAATCCCCAGGACCTTCACCAATAGTTTTCCTCCCCCTTCTCATATATAAATTCCTGCAACTTTATATGTACTTATATGTTTGCGTTAAATTTAGGCATTCATATTTTCCCAAGTAAATTTAAATTTTGGAAAGACAGGAAAGTAAGGTTTTTGTTTGCATCTCAATCAATTCTGATAGTTTATTGGCATTTTAGGTCAAGGAACTAGCTGCAAAGGCACGTGATGGCAAGTTGAAGCCACAGGAATTCCAAGGGGGAACTTTTAGGTGATTTTACTAATATTGTCATGCAACCTTGGAGATTCCCCATTTGTCTTATTTCTTAAGCAATATTTACTGTGCAAAATGTAATAATTCTGAGGTTTGCACAATGTCTTATGCAGCATTTCAAACTTAGGAATGTTTCCTGTGGATAAATTTTGTGCTATTATAAACCCCCCTCAGGTTCTCTCTCTCTCTCTCTCTCTGTGACACGCACACGTGCACTTACAACATCTAATTTACTAGTCTTGTGTAATTGCAAAATTGCTTGCCAAATCTATTTAAATTTTACTTAGTATAGGGTTGGATATGGATGTAGCCAAGTGGATTGTGAATCTACCATGTGCAGGTCCAATCCCAGTTACCTGTAAATAAATTAATAGAGATATATAATTTTTCTTAATATCAGTAATTTTATTTTGCTTTTGCATGTGACTTGTGATTACAGTTAATAATTAACGTTCCTCAACTTACTCCTAATATGTTATTTCTTCGTAAGGATGAAAAAACCAACGTATACTTTTCCTAATATGCTATTTCTATATCAACAAATAAGCAAACTACCATGGTGAACCAAACATGACTTTTCCTAATTTTGTTTTCTTTATAAGAAAGAGAAAAGTAAAGCAGAACTGGAAATTTCAGGTTTATACATATTCATATTCTTAATTTTCCCTTTATGCTATGTGGGTTGGAAGGGGAGGAAAAGTTGTTCCAATGTTTGATTTTTCAAAATGAGAACCGAAATTGTAAGAATGGATTATGTTCTATTCCATTGTTTAATCTCAATTTTCTTCTCCAATTCAATGTGCACTTAATGGAACAAAGCTTCTAGATCATAAAATGGCTGTTTTATCATTATAAATTTTCATGTCTTAAGGATAATATGAGAATTTAAAGTTATAACTTGTTTCATTCTATCCTTTTTTCGAACAACGGAGTGAAGTTTTGGTTTCATTCCATTATAAAATATGCAAACAATGTAATGACATTTTTATTCTTATACATTTCTTTCATTCTCTAGCTCCAACCGAAACATACCCATAGCAGCAGACCCTTCATAGAATTATTCCTATTCTTTGACTCCCGTATTTTGCTTGTTTGGTAAAAGACAAAGCAAAATCTATTTTATGTACTCTACTTTATAGTTTACACTGTGGCAATGAAGAATCAAACCATCACAACGAAGTAAATTCAAGGTTGAGCATGCCTAAATTTCAGAACATACATTTCATGAGGACATGCTATTTTGAAAGGGTTTTCAGATTGCCTGGTTCATTAGTCTGAATAGACACAACTTATCAAGACGTAGGGAAGCACTGTAGTGTCGAAAGATTTATTTGCTTCTTGTTGCTACACCTCTAAGGCTTATGTATATATCATCATTTGCTGCAGGCCTGCATTCTTGCTGTTGGTAGAGGCAACAAAGTTGTGGAACCAGTAATTGGAGATGATGGTATAAATTTACGGATTGTTTTCTCCGTGCCCCTAAATACTAAAATTTTAAGTTTTGTTAATATTCATATTTATTTTCTATAGGAGTTGAGAAGCCATCGATTGCCAATAAGTTGAGCTTAACGTTGTCTGCTGATCATCGTGTTTTTGATGGCAAGGTTGGAGGTACGGTGCTACTGGAACACTTTAATTACCCAATTGAAACTAGGAAGAGTTTGATTACTGCTACTCTCGTGCCTTCTAGTTTTCGTAGTTGCAATGCAAATTAAGTACAAAGCAGCTAAAAATATCACAATCAAATCGCCTTGTGTTTTCTATACAAAGAACAGAGTTTTTGCTTATATGATTACATCATACATGTTTGTTAATATACTTATATTCCCATGGTTCATGGTTAATTGTAGGTAAGTTATTGGTTAAATCTACTTTATATTTGATTAATTAATATACAAAAACTGAAACGGGTCACTTCTCATAGTCATACTAAATGTCATTTTTCCATAATTATTAATAATTTTCTCAGAGATCTTGGGTGTGAAACTTATGCACCTAAGACCCATTTTTGCAGCAATCCACCAAGGTACATACTCTTTTAAATGTTGGCTAATGTTGATGTTTTAACTCTTTTGCAGGTGCATTTCTCTCTGCCTTGCAATCAAACTTCAGTGATATAAGACGACTTCTTTTATAATGACGCAACAAACCAAATTTTCTTGTTACTTATTGAACACACGACCAGTCATGTGGATTCACCACAACCTGGATCAAACTAGCCTACCATCCCCATTTTTGTCCTTTTCTCATTTATCTCTTCATCTGAAACAGTCGTGAATTGTTGTGCCTCATTAGTTTTTGTATAATAATATCGTGGGTCGAAATCTAATTACTAAATACCCTGAGAAAAGACCCACCAAGGTACCATCTAACATTAGGTTTCCAACAATTGAGATTCAAGCGCGTTGGAAATTTTGCTCATTAGGCACTTTGCTGCTCTTTTATGTGAAATTTTGTATGAAGAGCTGTGTATAGACAAGCCATTTGGATGAATAAATATTCTTTTCATGTTCTGCACATCTGTCATCCGACATAAGTGATGGCATGATTTGGTACAATGGTACTCTGCAAACTCCCCAGCATTTTCATCTTAAATTTTTGTACCAGGATTTGGCCAATAATGGAAAATTCGGCTAAATCTCCCTTCTAATTTAATATTTGTATTGGATATGTTGATGATTGTGGTTATGCAATTCAAGGTAACACCTTACGTTTAATCGTTGAATAGCCACTAGCAAAGCTGAAATCTTTACATTTGATTCATTTAACTGACGGCTTCTTCCTGCATTTCCGTAAAATCTTATATTTTCAAAAGATCCTTGTGTAAAAGACTTGGTAGGCTTAGGTAAGTGGAGATCGCGTAGGTTGGATTCTGTAATCCAGGAAATTACTAGATTGCAAGATTCGAAACCTTCTTTTTAGTTGAAAGATATAATTTCGGATTAGTGTATTCTGAAACATGTTGGTAACTTCTGAATTCCCAAACTCGATTAAAAAAATTATTTCGAATTATACTTCTTAAAATTTAAATTTAAATTGGGAGGTTACCTTCATATTATAGAATAGACTAATCAAGAAAATAATTTTGTATTCTAAAATAAGTTATTTCAGAAAATAATTTTGTATTTCTGAACAGGTTAACATGCAAACTAAAATAAAATACATTTAACATCGTGTAATCCAACTCAAAAAGTATTTTCGGACCAAAATTAGGTGTTGGACTGTATGTCTTTTACACGAAAATCCACCCCTTCCTTCAACGATGAGAATACATACCTTCAATTAGAGCAGTGTCCGATGACGGAGGTGGAGGAAGGTGACAATATATGAATCTCGAATTGTAACGGCGAGGTTCAGTCTTTTTACGTTCTATACGGAGGTTTGTTTTTTTTTTTAATTTAAATTATTAATTACAAGTTAGTTTTAAAATGGTTATTATTCCACTTTAGTTTTTAAATATATTCTTCCCACTTTAGATTCAAATTCCTTATTTTTAAAACTGAAGACAATTTAGAAGAGTTTTGTACGCCATTTATTTCATATTCCTATGACTTTGCACTTTTCCAAATATCAAGTACACAAATAGTCTATGTAAATTTTATTTATTCAAATCCCTAATATTGCAAAAAAAAAAAAAAAAAAAAAGAA
>Ga0209489_105576_pt1 | contig 21615 bp, 7 predicted proteins | sample SiratrowhiteBW_FD_187527 | JGI IMG/M metagenome (GOLD analysis project Ga0209489, IMG submission 187527) | Root nodule microbial communities of legume samples collected from California, USA - Siratro white BW (SPAdes) (version 2) | ecosystem: Host-associated > Plants > Roots > Nodule | place: USA...
TTTTTTTTTTTTTTTTTTTAAATATGCTCTTTGGGATGGTGTCGTTTAAGTGATGAACTATTGCTCAAACAACACTAAAGTGGTGAATCATGATTACATACACTACTTATTATTACTCTAGTTCAAGCATGAACACCCAAGCAATACAGTGTATTATTCAAATGGTGGATTGAATATTGACTATATTAATGATGATGATAATGAGATGATATATATTGTGCTATATATAGTGTGTGATGTATGTATGATAAGTTTTTCTTCATGGGTGTGGCCTTTTATGAGTGTGTTGTCCCTTGTGGGTCTATTGTCCTTTTATGAATGGTGTGACGAGGATAATTGGAGTATATTATGGCCTCAAGGATCATAGTATTAAATACATAACTCATTATGAAAATAATATATCATATGTTTCATTGATAATCTGATAATGTAAATTAAGGCATTAGGTGGTAGAAATGAAGAAAGTTTATGCATAAGACTGTTATAAAGTAGGCGTATGAACTTCCCTAATAGAAAGTTGGAGATGAATTTCCAATATGCTTCTAATGGGTCAAGCGTTAGTGTCTTATGAAAAATATTTAATATGAGTCTTCTGGTGATGACGAGTGTGACAAATTACATTGTTCTATTGAGATACACTGAAGGATATTTTATAATTTTGAGAGTATGATATGTAACATCCCCTTGTTACATTTTTATTATCTATTGTCATAATATAAATATATAAATAGGTACACTTATAATTTTGAAAATATTTCAAAATAAACTTTCCTCTTTATAGGAATCAATTACACACATATATACAGGTCCTTGTCTAAGGAAAAAACATAAACAAAAAGATTTATATGTCTATCTCTTACTCCTCATCCTACTTTTGGTGAGACTGCCTCATTGCAACATCTTTTGCTCTTATATAACACATAATTATCACAGTTGATAAACAAAGCACAAACAATAAAATAGGATAAGCTATAGTTTTAGAAACAAAAAACTTATAAATGAAAAAAATTTAATCATATAATCATATAGACACATTTTTATTCAAACATTAACATTTATCAAAGCATCTAAATCCTAGCACAATTGTCTACCTATCATGTCTTAACTCAACTACATTGACATACCAAACACTTGACTCTACTTTTGAAAGACTTGTGCCTTGAATTAAGTTTAGAGATATGAACCTGTCATACTATCTTCACTAAGTTGTCACCACAATAGAGCTACATAATAGGAATTAGTTCACTCATATGACAACGTAAATTCACTTATGACCTACCACACACAGTTCTTTTAACACCGCAGACTAGGTCATAGGAACCTCCTTCGATTCTCACCATCTCATTTTTTTCTATGCATCCAATATTAGTTGAGCCAGAATGATCTCCTTTAGAGTCCCAAAATTAATATACAACCTAAACATCACAACATAGTATTCCTTCCTTGGAAATAACCATGTTTACAATTCAACATGTACAACCCATCATATAATTATTTTAAATCAATATTCAATGTACATGTATAAATAAAGATTCACTTTTATATAAACTAAAATCATTAGATATTAACCAAAAACAAACAAAATTACAAGTTTTTTTTAACTTGAGCAAAAATCTCTTTGCTTGAGCTAAAATGTGGTTGAGACAAGGGTTAAGTTCTAGTAATATTTTTGCTTAAGCAAAAAATCTTCCGATTAAGAAAAAATAGGGTTGAGAAAGAGATAATTTATACTCCATTTTTGTTTAAGCGAAAATTCTTTGCTTGAGTGAAAATAGACATGAGAGTACAAATAAGTTTCCCATTATATTTTCACTTGAGCAAAAACTTGTCGTTTTAGCAAAAATATCACAAGTTTAAGTAACACAACTTAATTTTAAATCGTCATCCATAAATGATGATACCTTGTTCAGAATTTCACTTGTACTCTCATTGAACTCATATATATATATATATATATATATATATATATATATATAGGACTCAACTCAAATTCAAACTGAAACAACAAACTTTTACCATTGTTTAAACTTTAAACTATTCATAACACAACTTAACATCATTCAATAACCTTTTCAACATCAAAAATCAACATTTAAATACCAAACTATCAAAATCTAATATATCTACGCTTTCAAAAGATATGAATTCAAACAATTTTCATCAAATAACATTTATAAGTAAAACATATACTATTGTGACCAAGTCACATATAGGCAATCTAGACTTTCTATCCTAAGGTACTAACAAAATCATAAGAGCTTCCCTTACTAGTTTAGTTTGCTACACACCAAACAAAGCTTTAAATCTCTACAGGATTCACAGAAAGGCTAAACCCGTACACAGAAGATCCTGATCATTACTAACATATCCTTACAGAGATTCATCTTTGCTTGAAGAACACCACATGTAAACATTAGTACTATGCATGTAACCAAAACCAAAAAATCAACTATAAAAAAATAAATAAAAATAAACTTACTCTAAAAGAAGTTCTGATAAGATAGACTTGGTTTGTTCTTCATCAAGACATCTATGGTGTGTTTTGCTCTAAGAAAGAATCGGTAGATTTATTCGAAAAAAAGAAAAGAAAAAGAATTCTAAACAAATAACGGTTCTTTTGAGATAAAGTTTGAATAACTAACTTTTTACTATTATAAGAATTACACTTTAATAATAAAATATTCATATTTTATCTCAGTTATACTAATTTTAATTTTATATAATTTTCTAACTCTTTTACCTAATATATATATATATATATATATATATATATATATATTTATTTATTTATATATATATATATATATATATATATATATATATTTATTTATTTATTTATATATAGAGAGAGAGAAAATATGATTTTGAAAATAATGACTAAGAAATTACAAAGAATTTTCTTTCCTATATCTTATGTTAACGTTTTTGGAACTAAACATTCCATTATTGTATAATATATAGTTTTAATAGAAATTTAATAGAGTATTTATGTATTGTAATATTATATCTAACAACTAGTATATTAGATTAAATGAGACTATACAAATATTATTACAGTGTACTAATAATGAATATTTGAATGATATATATATATATATATATATATATATATATATATATAAAGAGCATATTGGAATTACTTAATTTTAGATGATTGACAAAACGAATACGCAAGTAAAGTTTCATCCAAATTATCCTTTCAGAAAAAGATTAAGTGAATTTAATCTTTAAAAACCATTAATTTCTTTGTGAATAATATAATTGATACAAAATTTATTTATTTTGTTTAAAATAGTTCCTCCTCTCAATAATGGTGCTGTACCTGCATGCTTCGAGAGGGAAGGTTCTTGTGTTTTAGTCAAAATTTATAACGTGTGTTATTAGTATATGACATAGTGGAAATTGTGTTGGTGATGGAAAGTGGGGTCTCTTTAGAAACAACATGGTGAACTTGTGAACCAACTTATCTTTTGTTTTCTTGGTTAAGTGATTGTGGAAAATCATATAGCATTGAGACCACCTAGAAATGGAGGAGCATGGATAATGAGGTGTCTATAAAAAGATAAAAAGGAAAACGAGAGGAACCAACGCTTTACATTATAGGGCAAGGTGGAAAGAAAATGACAAAATGGAGTTTGATATTTTAAGCCTATCTAGAGAAGTCAAAATCACACACGATTTTCATTATCACATATTGTGTGAACTAAACTAATATTTAAGAACAAAGCATGAATCTCGCTTATCAGCTCAAAAGTTAAATAAAATTAAGTTAATTAAATAAGTGGAAATATGTTGTTATATGTAAATCCTAAATACATATACAAAAATTATATAATTTTTCAAATTTTAATTTAATTATATTATAATTTTTTATTGTTAATATTGGTGGTAGATATGTTAGTTATTATTAACGGAAAAACCTGAAAGCATGACCATATATATATATATATCACTGTCAAATCAATTTTATTCCTCGTGCCATTATAAAATATCAATTAAATTCCTCGTGCCATTGGAAAAAATTATATTTTTTAATGATATTTCTTGTATAATATTTTCTAATTAATATATTGAAATAATATATATTGATGGAAAAGTATAAGAAATAATATATAATTTAATTAATAGAATTATCAATATTAATTTATTAAAGAAATGTTTGATTTTATTCTAACCAAAGGTTTCTAACTAAAGAAGTTATTATGATGGAGATACAATATTTAGTGTTGTTAAGTTGTTAAGTGGAACTTTATACCTGAGAATTGTTATATCTCATAGATATAGTGTCTTAAGTAATATGAGATCGTGATTGATCTAAAGTTCCTATTTATTACGGATTTTTACTAGTTGTTTTATATTATTTTGAAATTCTTACTTGCATAATCACATATATATAATTAAAATATGTAAAGTTTCAATAAGGTAGATTACTTTAAAAAGGAGATAAGTAGTATATTTAATCAATACATGTCTAATTAGTAAGTCGAGGAGGGTATAAAACTCTTTAATCTCAAAATAAAAGAAGTAATAAATCTTAAGTTCTAGGTCGGAAAATATTTAAAAGTACATAATTCTTCGACTGTGAATAAGTGAAGCAATGAGGATTAACATTAAAATTCGAAGTATTTCCAAATTAGTTGAAATAAATTGATGATCTTTAAGGATTAAATTATTTCAAAAAGAATACATCATCTCGAGATCATATAAGACAAATGTTAAATCTTTTGACAAAAACTATCTAAAACCTTTTGTGAAAATATTTAAAGTATTATATATAAGTTATTAAAATAATTGTTGAAATATCATATTGATTGACCTTAAAGGTATATCAACTTGTGAGACACTGATACATTTAGAATGATGAACTTGCATAATGATTGTGATGTTATATGATATGTCTTTAAAGCCTTATCTACCTTATAAATATCTTTTCATTTTCATAAGGCATTATTGCTTATCATTAAGAAAATGATATTGAAGAAATCAATTACGAACTTGCACTACTCTTGTTCAATTTTGTACTTCTTAGGTAAGTCAATTCTCCAACCTTTATTAGTTTTGTTTGAGTTTTTGTTACACACCTTAGGTTATATATTGTTGGGTTTGTATCCATGAGTTAAGTTAGATATTGTGACAAAGACTTTTGATGTGATCATAGAATAAGAGGACTCAACACAAAAAAGAATAACAACAAGATGGTCAAGAACCAAGAGAGGGAAAATAGGTTCCAAGAAAAAAGAAAAGTTTATAGGGAAATCATAACTAGAAGCAAGGATAATGAGCTTGAGGACCTTGGTTAAGCCAACAAAAACTTAAAGAATCTTAGTACTAGTACAGGTATGACTAACCTTCCCTTTCATGTGTGTGTGTGCGTATCTATCTATTAGTATCACTTGGGGTTAACACTTTATATTTGGTTCAGCTAGTGTACATAAACTCCTATAACTTATCTTTATTAGGCTTGGAAAGAGATGTGTTTGGCCACACTCTAACATGTCTATCATTTCCTATAGAAAGAGAGCTATGGTACATATTTGAGATAACTTTTGAATGAATGGAATTAAGTGTTTTTTTTTTAAATGTAATTCTTTCTATTTCCTTGAATAATTCTTATCTATCTTGAGTGAGATACCAAGTGGTTAGCCTCCACGATCTTGTTTATCTTCATTAAGTGTGGCACTTGGTGCTTCTTCAAAATTTCCAAATCTTAAGCTTCATTCTTGGAGTCAAACTTTCAACAATTTATAGTTTTGTCCTCCTTTCAACTTCTTCTTGGTCAATCTTCTTCCTTATTTTAAAACCTTTCCTAAGCCTTCAATTTGCATCCTTTACCAAAATAGAACTTCCCATTTCCACCAAGAAATACTCACTTTCATCATAGAATCATTCAACAAAGCCAATCCAAGCAAGAAATCAACCCTTCGAACCAATAACCAATCAAATAAACCTAATGATGCAATTCCTTGCATTCTAGCTTACACCATTGGTCTTCTTCTTGAGCTTTGGTTTGTTTCACGTTGAATTAGGTGGATGCAACGAAAGTAATGTATTGAAGTGTAGTTTCATGTGTTTGTGAGATGGAATTTAGTGAGAAACCTAGGTAAGGTTAGGCTAGCTTGTTAGGAGAAAGTCTAGAAGAGGTCTTTAAAAAGACTACTCTAGAGTGAGTTCAAGAACAAGTAGAAGAGGCTCAATTTGGCCAAAATTTTATCAGTCATTCATAAATTGAAAATTCACCTATAAGAGTTTCTTATTTATAGACTAGGAAGCTTGCAAGGGAACTCTCAAACTCTAACTTGTGGAGCAAGCTTCTTAAAATCCTCTTAAATAGGATGTTACAAGTGGCTCCTCATGATTGGTTCAAATCCTCTCTATTTAGTGATACGTGTATGGATGAGGCTTCTGAAGAACAGGAGGAAGAAGAGCTTGATGAAATAAAGACTAGAAGCACGATTAGAAGAAATAAAGAAGCAACAAAAAAGGAGTGTGAATAAGAAGTCAACTTAGAGCTTTGGAAAAAGAAATAAAAAGAATAGAGTTAGAATAACTTTAGAAATGTACAAAACCTGAGACAATGTAGGAATTGTAGGAATAGAACTTAAGAAAGAGCATTTTGACTCTTGGAGCTCTTCTTAAAATCGGCCATGTGCATTGAATGTCATGTCATCACTAGTCATGATCGTTTTTCCCTAATTTTTAGGAACTACTATATGGGTTTTCTAATTTTAAGGGATTAAGACACTTAACCTTAATTAACTTTTGTTAATCATCTTGATCAGTCATGCATCTCCTTGGTTGTAACTTGTGGCTATATAAGGAGAGTTTCCTTTGTTCATTTTTCATACTTGAATGAGAGTAAGAGTTCCTTTGAAAGGTTTTTTTGAGTTAGAGTTCCTCTTCTCTTGTGTTGAGTCTTATTTTGAGAATCTTTCTCAAGTCGGGTTTTCTTGGCACTTATCCTTGGAGGATTTCTTCAAGGTGGTGTATTCTTCATCCTTCATTCTTCTTAATCCATTTTAATTTTTATTTTACATTGCTCTATTGTTTCATTCTTGCATTTCTCAATTGCCGAATGCATGTAATTATGGTATCTTCTCATGCTTGTGCCATTTTTGTGTTTCTTTGGTTGGGTTTTGTTCTCCATCTCCTAATGAGTTGATCTAGATCCCACAAACCTTCCAAGAATCATATCATTTAGGGATTGAAAAGTGACATCGGTAGCTTGAGTCAAAGTTTCTAAATACTCTCTAATGAGAGGTGGACAAGGGTCACAAAGAGACTTGGAAGGCAAGCTTCAAAGGTGGTGCCTAACAGCTTCATATGTGGTGCATATGTGCTTCTTATGTGGTACATATTTGAACTTTGTAAGCTTCATAACTGGATGCCCTATGTGGATTTTGATATAAGGCCCAAGATCAAATCCAATTCTACTAGCCCAAAATACAAAGCCTAAAACCTATTTTATTTGGCCCAAAATACAAGTCTCAAAATAAATTCTACATTAATCTATATAAATTTTAAAAATAGAAGCGTTACATTCTTAAAACTCTAAAATATCTAGAATGATCTTTTTCAGTATTGAACTTGGACCCAAAAATTTGTTTGGAGGTCCAAACAAGCCAAATTATGCCTAAACTCCTACTAAACTATTGATTAAATCTCTAGTTCTGTGACCTCTGTATTCTTGACTATAGTCTCCTAGATGGATTTTTATCACCCAAAATCCAAGCATACTTAGCATAACTATCAACATTTTGGCTAGAAACCTTCAAATCATTTCCATAATTTGTCAAACCTATGCTATACCAATACACTTTGTAGATAATATGCAATCTATCCTACCAAACCCTATCATAACCTACCAAGTTCTCAACCAAGATCAAACCTAAACTCAACCCAAAATTTTTTCCAATCAAGGTTATCATTTGTAGTCCAAGATTTTCTTTAAAACCCCTTCCTAGCTTATACAACCTTCCCTAACCATATGCACTTGGACTGAACGAAATCCATAGGTTTGTTCTTTCTTTTAACCTTCTTTGAATCTTCTTGAAGTTTGAGTAGAAAGATTCACCCATCTCTAAACCTTCAATCAAGTTTTACATCACTTTTGGATATATTTCTATAAAGAACTCAAGAGCATTGAGGAACAACCAAGCTTTCAGTAGAATTAGGATGGAAACAAATGTTCTAATAAAAAACATGCAAACTCATATGGACTCACTTGTTAGTGAAACACTATTTTTTTTTTTTCTTTTATGATATTCTGTTCATAAGATTAGGGCCATGCCTCCCCCCTAAGTCTTGTGAGAAAGAGATATCAATTGTGATGAATTTGTCCCCTTATAACTTCATCCAAATAGTTTTACTTTTGCTTGCATTTTTTACATATTATGAACTCATTGCATAATTATACCACCATTCACTATTTTTTTTTTAATTTTAAGTGTTAAATAAGACTTTTTGAGAATCAATAAGGAAGATTAGTTGGTAAGACCTACTAACTACTTCAATCTTCCTATAAACCTTTCAAGAAAAGTTTGTTAACATCCATGTCACTTAACATAACTCCACATTACTTGAGAGTTTTCCATCATACAGGAGACAAACCCCTCAAGTTCAGAATTATAAAAAAAATAAATTACTTAGATAAATAATAATCCAACCTATGTTTAAAGCTTGGCAATTTGAACATCACATTCGACATTAGAAATCTTCTTATATTAGAATGTTATTCTATAAATTTGAGATACTACATTGATATCTCAAATTCTATATATATATATTTGAACCCATCATTGCATATTTTAACTAATCAAACTTTATAACTATGTTATTTGTGCAAAACACTAAATAGTGATGTCAAGGAAAAAGATGGTTAAGTGTAGGAAGAAAACGACTTACAAAAGAACTTATGAAACCACTTAAGTGAGTACAAACAACCTAGCCCTTGAGCAAACAATTGAAAGGTGCCTTTTGACTCAAGAAAAAAAAAAATAGGAATAGGATTTATGCCAAGAATGAGACTAACAAAGCAACCTCCTCACTAAGAAGAGCATATCCACTTATGAAGAACAAGTTGACCTTAGAAAGGATTGAATAAAATCTATGACTTTGGAATTATTTAGTAGACACTTTGATAGATTAACATATATGAAACTATTAAAGGATTCCACTTTAATCACTTTGATTAAAACTAAGTATTTTTACCACCACTTTTGATTTATATAACACAAAGTTGATACATTGTCTATTCATATTATATCCTAAATAAAATTAGAAATTGGTCGCATTTGTCTTTGGGATCAAACCACCATCCAACTTTTATAGCTAACACGCCTCTTCTTCTTCATGTACACGATTATTTTAGTTTTTTATTTTTAGCTAATCTTACATTTTCTTATTATTTCAAGCATAACTTTTTCTGTAGATATTACTTTTATTTGATTTTTATTGTATTGGATTCTAAATTTCTATAATTTCAAAGTGGACATATGATTTGCTTGATTTAGAATCTTATGTTATTTCCTATGATTTTTGGAAGTTAGAACATATTTGTAAATTTTTGTATAAAAAGCCTTATAAATTTAATTTTTCATGTTTTAGTTTAGACTTCGTATATATAAGCTTTGTAATGAAAATAGGCACGCCAGCGTTTGTTAAACACTAATGAGGATGTGCTAGATTCTGTTGTTTCATGTGTCATTGAGTGTGTGAAGTGGGTTGTGTGTGAGTGTGGTGTATGTGAATGTAGTGTAAAGTGTGTGAGTGTGGTGTATGTGAATATAGTGTTGAGTGTCTGAATTAGATTGGGCCTCTTGTGGGAGTGTAGGGTCAGTAAGGAGTTCTGAGAAAGCTTTTAGGTGGGTTGGTGTGTTAGCCTGAGTCAATGCAAGTTTAGTCCTTATATATTCTATTATAGAAATTTTAGACCTTCAAATGAATTAATTAAGAAAAATCTAAGTATGTTATTACCTGATAGAAATAATCGTAAATATCCACGTGCTATGTTCCATATTCAATGTTTGAATTAGCTTTGAACATTGTTACTTTCCTCATATTAAAACGCTTTCCTTGATCCCTTTTCCCTAATAACCCAACTAAGGGCTTCTATTATCATCTTCCAAAACCAAACTTTATCAAAATGTTGTGGTGGTGATGCGAAGTAGTCGCGGGGATCCGTGAAAGTGAGGACAAAGGGATACTAAGAGGAACCGAGTAAATAGACATGCATGATGAACCAAAGAAGACAGACAACTTAACAACACAAGAGAGTGGAGCAAACTTATGTGAAACACTAACAAGGGTTTGCTTGCTTTTGTTGTTGTGTTTGTCATTGAGTGTGTGAAGAGAGTTATATTTGAGCTTGGTGTACGTGAATGTACTGTGGAGTGTCTGAACTCAATTGGGACTCTTGAGAGTGTGGAGTGGATCAAGGAATTCTGAGAAGCTTAATGAGGGAAGTATAACATGTGGAAATGGTCGTGGTGAATTATTTTAGGTGCGTTGGTTAGTTAGTTCGATTCATCGGAAGTTCTCTCTGAATAGAAATATCAGTAATATACCTTTTAGTATTTTTAAATAAATTTTAACCAATAAAAAAATTAATTCAAAAGAGTGTATTGAGATAATGTTGCTAGTATTTTTTCATTTATATAGAAAATATATTTGAAAGATAGGATTATACTAAGCTAATTTGATTTTTAATTCATTAATAAGTCGTTTGAGATGCCTTATGTATTTAAACATTTTGTCTGGTTTGAGAAACACTGAGGATAGTTTAGATAAATTCTCTTTGAAAATCGTAGTTATTCTTCGCACATGCTTGCTTGAGTAAGAAATGACTCATAAGCCATAACTAAACTACACATGCAAAACTATTATATCATTAGATCATCATTTTCAGAAGTAGTATTTCCACAATCTTTATTTATACTGTTGGATCTTGAGATCGATATAGCATAGCTGTCAAATCTAGCTAGCATGAATTGGCCAAATCTTCTCTTGTGAATCTGTTTGAGAACATTTAGATCCAATATTGACTTTATGAAATACTTAATTCAACAGACATTACATCTATGCATTGTGGGGATTGGAATCGAACTTTGCCAAATTCTCGTAGATAACCCTAATGGTTGTTATCAATATTCAGAATAGAAATCCAAAGTTTTCTTCACTTCGTGAGCCACATGGGTTGGTTGAACATACAGAGATCAGATTGGGTTAGCCGAACTAGAAAACTTCGAGCAGATACATGACTAATTTCGAATACAGGTTAATGTTTAAGTAATTAATAAAGAACCCAGTAAAAATATTGAAATAATTACTATAATACTTTTTGAGAGTTTGATTGAAGCCGCATTCAATGCATTCAATCTCTTTTGCCCTAACTTCCCATAAAGTAGGTGTTATCTGCATTATCAATCTATATGCATGCATTTTTCTTAAAATGTGAGTTGGAATGTATGTAATCAGTTATGACTAAACAAATTTCGATACTATTTTAAAATGTAGATTTGGAATTATTTCAATTTTATAAAATTATAAGATTTATACTTATGTATTTTATTTTAGTTAGATTTTGATAAGATGAGATCTCTAAATTAGATTATAATGTAGGCTCAAGGAATTAATGTGGTCGAAGCTAATCATTGCTCAACTATGAAGTTGATGGGGACAAAGCATTAGCCAAATGTCGTAGATATTGTTGAATGATGATAGTGAAGTTATACCGGAAACCATGTGCCAAACCAACAAACATGTTAAACTTTGAAGCCTATAAGGGTATAAGTGGTTTGCACGTGGTGTGTATAGACCAAACTTGCTTAGTGATCTACTTTCCTGGAAATGAAGTAGAAAAATCAGCAGTCATGGCTTCATAATATGTCAAAACTCCAAATGACTTTTTGAGGGACCCAACAGGTATAATGCCATGGAACTTAGTCTCTAATACTTGGGTTGGCACGTTGTATTATTACAAGGTGTGGTATGAGTGCTTTTGCATATAAAGTGCAGTGGTTGGGCATGTTAGACATGTCGTGAGGCATGCATGTGCACGAGAATTTGATTGCAAGTCTCAATTATTAGGAGTAGGAATTTATTATGGATTACAATTATGTAATTTTTATATTATTTTTAGATTATTAAAGGATATTGATACTAAAAGTAAATTATATTTTGATAAATTATAATAATAATAGATATTTGTTATTTATACATTTTTATGTGATTAAACATGTAGATTAGACTTATATTTGGTATCTAAATAAGGGGACATTGTTATCAATGATTAAAAAAATATTATTTTGAGGAGGATAAAAGTTAAAGTGTTATAGTTTCCTAACTACATTATTTTCTTTTGTACGCCATCTACGCATAATATTTTTATTTATCAAAAAAAATTATGTGTTGTTTTGAACTAATATTTAACTTAAAAGTAATCTTCCATCAGAGCTAAATGGACGTAATTGAAGTAAATGAAGATGAGATATATGTATTATCTAGGTGTCTGAATTGTAGGAGGATGATACTCCCATTTAAATACTTAAGATTAATAATTGGTGGAAATCTAAGAAGAGCGCTTTATTGGAAACTAATTATGGTTAAGATTAAGAATAGGCTCTCCAAGTGAAAAGGTAAAATATTAGTATTTGTTGGTCGGGTATGTCTCATTAGGTTGGTTATGAAAGTGTTACCATTGTTTTACTTGCATTTTTTAAGGCGCCAAAGAGTGTGTGCAATCAAATCAGGAAAATTCAAACAAAGTTTTTTTGGAGTTGGAATAATGAAGGTAGGAGAATAGTGTGGGTGAGTTGGAAGACAGTTTGTGCTTCACAAGAGGAGGGAAGGTTGGGTATTAAAGATGTAGGGAAAATTAACATGACATTGTTAGCTAAATGGAAATGGAGATTAGTGTTGGAAGAGAATGGGTTGTGGAAGAAGGTAATAGAGTTTAGGTACGGTTCTGGAGAAAGATGGATGTTCATCAATCTGATTTGTGTTCTGTATGTGGAGAGAGTAATCTATCTAACTGATTTGATAAGAATATCAAGTGGCGGTTAAGAGATGGGGCTAAAGTGAGGTTTTGACAAGAAAAGTGGCTTGGGTATGTACAATTAAAAATAAATTTCCTAGACTTTACTCAATTTCTCAATGTAAAGACAATTTAGTAAGGAAATGTGGGATTAAGTCAACGATGAGTGGAAGTGGAACTTTAGTTGGAGAAGGGAAAGATATTTATGGGAATAAGAACTAGAAAGTGATATGTTGTCCCTCTTACCTAATGTACAGTGGAGAAATGGGAGTCAAAATGCTTGGGTTTGGTTAGGAGAAAATCTAGGGGAGTAGACAGTTAGGTCGAAGTATACTGCATTGTATGAACCTAGTTTTTAGTCAAACACACATACGTTTCAAAGTCTATTAGACTTAAAATGGATCCAACGACATTGTTTTGTGTTTGAAGGGTTGTACTGGATATATTGTCTACTAGAGAAAACTTGTTGATTAGGGTAGTTTCTTTAAGGAGCATAGTGTATCCCTTATGTATAAGTCAAATTGAAGTTGTTAACCATTTATCCATCATACAAGAAAACCGAAGTATATATTTTATTTGATAGAAACTCTTTTTTTTTTTTTTGCGGATCCATTGTAATAATGAGAAAAATTTCTGCATATGCGCAAAAATCGGTTAAGAATATAAAAATCAGAGAAATTGGCCCAAACGGCTTACTAATGGGATGACCCATTACATTACAAAATTTTGTTTTAGCCAATGATCTGATTATAGGAATAATGGGAACTATTGTATCAAGTTTTTTTTAAAACAATTTTGATTAGAAATGAATTTTGCAACATTTGACTTCGTACTACTGAAAGATAGAAGAACATTTTTGGGATCATTGTGAAAAGTGGGTGTGAATTAGTTTAGTAAGACATAATTATGTTGTCACACATTTCCGTAGTTTTCATATTATTTGACTTTTGAACAATCAAAATGTATTGTGGAAAGGTATGTGGGGGCCCTATTATGGGAAGTACGAAAACATAGAAACAACATAGTTTTTAATGATGGGAAATTGGACAACGCTGAAATTTTTAGCTTGGCTCAACTTAGAGGTTGGATGTGAATGAAACACAAAGTTACAAAGGTGAACTTTTCCTATTCAGATTATTATTTTTGCCCATTGATTTGGCTTAAAACAATCACTTGAAGGTTATGCATTAGGAAACCTAGGGGTGTTGGGTGTTTGGATTCAAGACAATGTAGTAAGAATAGGTGGGGATGATTACTAAGAAATTAGAAAGTAGGGTCTACAACCATTGCAATATTATGGCTTAACAAGTTGAGACTAAGGATGTGGGCAGAGCATGGATTCAGTTGTAAGGGAGAAGACTGTGGTGGTTAGCATCTTTAGCTTGTATTGAATAAATAGTAACCTCCTTCCATAGCAAAAGTTTGTACTCCATAACCAGAGATGATGCTACTTAATGGTAATAGGATTGCTTGGCTGCAAGTAAAATAGACAATGAACGAATGGAACATCAACTGTAACTTAGAGGAGAACATAGCACTGAATGTCAACACTGGGAGATGTGTACTTCTTTTGCACATCTTTGTACATCTTCATATTACTGTATTATTTAAAATATACTGCCTTGATACATGTTTATTTCATATTGGAAGTTTTCTGGTTGTATTTATATACTCACTTGAACTATATATTGGTTGGAACATCCCTTAAATATGTTTCAGTTTATTTAATTTATTTTTAGCTGTTAAAAAAAACATTATTGTTTGATTAGAAAAATCTGCTTGCATAAGATAATTTTTTTTTCTCATTCTCTTCTCGAAGAGTTTATATATTAACTACAAGTATGAAATTAAGATTCTTCTCAAGATCAAACCAAAATTATGAATATTATACTATCTAAGGTGCTACGGATATAGGACATTTTAGTCTTATTGTATTGTTAACACTCAATTTCGTTTGAATAAATAAAAATATAAAAATAATAAAATAAATATAACAATAAGAAATAATAATAAAAATATAAAAAATATAATAAAATTAAAAAATATATAATAAGTAATTAATCTTTCAAATAGTTAGGTTTATTATTAGAAAAAAACGAAATAATGTTTTTAGGGAAATAATAATAAAATAAAAAAAGAGAAAAAAGAAGAGGGATGAATGTTTTGCTTTAAGCCCTGTCCATTAGGTTTGTCAAACATGAAAAAAGAGGGTGTGGGGTGTTTGCTACTCACACCCCACACCTTCATTAATTAGGTTGTCACGTTCATTCTCTTTTCCATGCAGCTTTTTTCTATTGATCCCGTCCTTGCACCTTCATAAATGCATATACATTTTTTTTATTTCCTTTCATTATTACACACTCTCTTTCTTCTGAAACATTAAATCTCATTCACTCACATTATTAATGTTCACTCTCTTCTCTCTCACGTGGTTAATGCCTACCTTTATTTTTAACCATGATACTTGTTGTTGTTGCGCCTTTGTACATTCTCATCTCTTAATGGATATTATTCACTTCTATTTTTTCACGTTCTAATTCTTTCATTCTGCATATTCATTATGCATACCTCTCTCCCCCTCCCCCCCACAGTTATACTCATTCACTCCCATAACTTGCTTTTTTTCCTACGATGCTCTCTTTGATATCCATTCATATTCCTAGCTACTATTGTACCTTTCTATTTCTGACGTTGGTCCTGGTATTGTAACTTTGTGCCGCTCTGTCTTAATTGAAGTTAATATGAAGTTAGGGTAATTCATTCTCAATAAAGAACAATGATGGGAAAATAAGATTGAGGAAAATTAAAAGTTCAACAGAAAATATATAAGAAGAACATGAACACACAAAGGGGATCACAAACACAGACAGATATACAGATATAAACATATGCAGACCTAGATACACTGACAATTTGCTCTGATGGTGACCATACACATAGAATATACTTCTACTCAGTTCATCCAAATTACGTGCATTCCCTATTAGAAAAGCAATACAGGTTGCATGGTGGAGATTGGGAGAATACAGTGCCAGATGGGATAACGTAGTACGAAATCACTTCTAGAGGTAGGTATTCAAAAACTCGATGTTGTGAGCATTATTCTTGCATTCTTAGTTTCACCCTTTGTTCCTGTATATTATACTAATGTTGATAATTGATTATTCTTTATCATATTTTAGTCCCTTTATCAAAATATTATTTCACCCCTTTATTGAATTCATGTGATAATATGGGTTTAGCAGAATGATCGCTGCCACAGGCACAATAATTTTGAATATCTGCAATTTAGGGTCAAGTTTACATAAACAGATTTTATTGATTCCAAAAGTTTATTTTTCTTATTACTAGCGAACAAAGAAAAATATATACAGAAGAATTAAAATAAAAAAGAATAAACTAATGTTGGAAGGTTGTTGCCTCAGGCACAATTCTTCATCCATTTCCTAGTGAGTACCGTAAACATAATCACTTCTATCCAAACAAAACTAAACATAATAACTTCTACCCAATATAACCAAGCATAATTACTTACACCCAAACATAACTAAACATAATCACTTTTACCCAAAACAAAATTGAATAGATGCCCAAACCGTATCTATAAGAACCCCAAATCGTATCATTAGAGCTCAAACTGTATCCACATATGCCTTAATCCGCATCCTTAGAGCCTGGTCATATCCTTATATGTCCAAATCGTATTTATAGGAATCCCAAACCATATCCTTAAAGCTCAAACTGTGTCCACATATTCCTTAATATGCATCCTTAAAGCCTAGGTCGTATCCTTATATGTCCAAACCGTATCTATAGAAACCCCAAACCGTATTCTTAGAGCTCAAAGCCCAGGCGCATCTCTACATGTCCAAACCGTATTTATTTTTCGAGAGTGTCGTATCTCTTTTCCAAGAGTGTCGTATCTCTTTGACGAGAGCGAGAACCGTATCTCTTTTTTGAGAGTGCTTTCCAAAGAAAAAATATAGAAAAATATTTAATTTCTCTAAAAAAATCTAAAAAATATAAAAATATATAAAACAAATAAAAAGTATAAAAACATCAAACACCCAAATATAAAAAAAAAAACATTTTCAAACTAGAACTATATAAATCCTGATTTTCCATCATGCATGGAAATACGTAGGACCAAGATCAATCCTTGTCAGGTCCAAAATTATTATTTGTTTTTATTTGATTTTACTTTCATCTTTATTGTTCTTATTTTTGGCAAAAATAAAATTTTATAAAATCATACTCATTTTTCTTATTTGATTAAATGTATCGTCTTAGGATGAGCGTTATGAGGGTGTTACACCATCTCTACACGTAACCGACTCCCGAATCTGTATCTGGTTCGCAAACATTTTTTTTATTTTTCCATAATTTTTCATATTAAACTACGGTGACGACTTCATTTCTATTAAATACTTTTTATATATTTAAAAACAAAATTTTATCGTCATTTCCCATTACGATCCCTGTTGTGACAAGTATCACTTTAGACTAGATAGTTATATATCGTTTAGGGTGTTACCTATTTGAGACTGTTTAACCTCATTTTTAGTATTACTTAAGTTGGAATACTGTGTATAGTTTGGTGTGATATCAACTTATAAGACTCTATTAAGAAATGAGGTATATTATGAGTGGTATATTGTTACTCTTAAAAAGGTGTTCACGACCATGTGAATAAAGTGCAATAAGTTAAAAGTAATTCTTTAAAAATAAGGGCCAATTAGAGTAGTTATTTAGAAACTATAGATGTCATTTTCAAAATTAAGGAGTAAGAGAAGCACATTATCTATAATAGGGGACCAAAACATATTTTTCCTTATAAATAAACTACATGGCAAGGGAACAAGACAAAATATATTGAGTGCTCTAGCTAGGTTTCTCAATATACATTAACGAGCCTTCTCTAGAACATTTTGGTGCTCATTATGCGGTTAGGCAAAACTAGTCTTACAACTTTAAAAAGGTTTTTAAACAAAATGAGAGAATGTGAGGATCTAGAAACACAACAACACAAGAGAACAAAAATGAAGAATTTACTACATTATATCAAATCATGGATAACATGAATGATTTGTGACAAAAAAAATAAAGAAGTTCGTAAAAGGACTAATGTCGCATAATGACTCAAGAAGAGTTATGGAAGGAAAATGAGCAAGCAAGCCAATGTGCTAAAGGCATGAGAATAGTTTGGCAAAGTAAATGAAAAATTGTAGCTAACTTTTAAGGCACAAATGAGTATACCTTTAAAAGAGTATAGTTCAAACCATTAATGCAACAACAAGATTTTAAATCCTCTCAACAATGGTTATGAATGAAACCATTCTAGTTCATTATAAGGTCTCAAAAACTTATTTCATAAATGGTTTCCAACATTTGAGTGTCACTTGAAAGCATTTTGCACTCTAATATTGATAAGTTAAGGTTTGAATAATGTACATTGCAAAATTTTGGTGAGAACATTACGTGGAGCTACCTTGGACTGGTTCAGTGGCACTCCAAAAGGTTCTATATCTTCTTTTGAGGATTTCTCAAATTGTTCATTACTCAATTTACAGCTAACAAGCTTAAACTTCCAAGGATTTGATATTAAAGCGTAAAAACGCATCATTCACCATGCATTTTAAGTGTAACAACGAAAATTATTAGCAAAAAGTCAACCATATTTTGAAAAGCACTAACATAATATTACTCTGAAAATTTCACAACTAATGGATGTTTGTAAACCATTTGTTAAAGGACTTCAAACTAGTTCGTTTAGTGAATCTGTAATACAAAGAAAAGCATAATACATGGTGAAGGTTGGGTCTCGAGTTACTTCGCAATAATTATTTATGCAAAAAAATAAGTTGAATAAAATAGGAAAGCTTTAACTCTCCAGGAAAAGATAAATGCTCTTCAAAGGGACTCAGAGTGCAGTTGGTACAAAAGAAATGACACATTTCAATCTAAAACTTATAATTAACACTATCAATTGTACAATAACCGACATGATTGCATGAAAATTGATCCCACGCTCTTACAATGACTTTGAGAGAGTTACTAAAGAATGTTAATAACACAAATTGGTTGAAGTTCGCAGATAGATGAGAGACAGTGACTGGAATGTATAGTGCGAGTTTCACTCCACATAAGGGCATAACCTAAAAAATGTTTCACCTATTTGAAAATTTAAGAAACTCATTAAAGAGGGGCATCTGGTGATGTATGAAATGAAAAAGATTGATGAAGATGGTAAACAAGATGACGAACAACTTTCTTCGATGGACTAAAAATTAACTCATGGTGATGTGCATGAAACTTCTATTTAGGGAGATTTTAATACAATTATTAGAATTTTGGAAGAGGAGGATCTATTAGTTCAATGAGGAAACAATATGCATCTTCCATAATGAGCTTTTCCATTAAAAAAAAATCCTATGAGGAATGACCTAATTTCATTTTCCAAATGATGACTTAAACAAAGTATTCCTCTGAAAATGATCCCATTGTGATGTCTGTAAACATGATGAATTGTAATGTACATCGGGTTTTGGCAGACCATGGTAGTTCGGATGATATCATTTTTTGGGAACATTTGTCGGCCTCCAGGTCTCGCATGTTTGTTTAAAACTATTAAGGAATTGTAATAATTTTCTCAAGGGCCTAATAATTTTGAGGCTGTGTTGAATTAAGAACAATTTTTAACACTAAAGTTGTGACAAAAATGTTGATAGCTAAATACACTGTGCTTAATTTTCTATCTTCCTACAATATTTTTCTAGGTTGCTTACCCTCGAATTAGCTATGAGTTGTAGTATATATCGTCCATCTCAAAGTCAAATATCCTATGAGTAACGATTAAATAAGTGTCATAAAAATGGATCAATAAGTAGAACAAAAAGGAAAGTTTGCAAAATAGAAAAAATGTTTACATGAAAGACTCTAATAATGAAGTAAATACACTAGATTTAGATCCAAGAATAGATTTAGATCTAAGAATATTGTTACGGGAAGGTTGCTACAAGTTTGTAATGGATTAAATGAAAGAAATGTTAGTACAAGAAAGGTTGTCAAAGCCGACCCAAATATAAATTGAACGGTGGAGGAGGAATTAGTAAAATGATTACAAGAGAGAGAATGTGTAGGTGTTTGCTGGGTCATCAACCAACACGCCTTGGATTGGAATGCAAACTCAATGATACAAAAGGAAAAAAAATTGGGTGGATAAAAGAAAAATTAACAACAAAAATAGGTCATTTTGAGAAAATCTAATACCAACGTGGCTCACCGATGTGATAATAGTTAAAATCATGTGAAAGTGACAAATGTGTACAAATTTTACTAATCTCAATAATGCATGAAATGTCCTACATGTTATTATCTCTTATCTAATAGTGATTTATTAGTAGATGAAGCATCAATAAATTTAATAAATTTTATGGATGTCTATTTGATGATCAAATTCATATACATCTTATGGATAAGATAAGGTATCCAACCTTTTCGATAAGGTAATAATCTTATATCTTTATCTTTTTTATATAAGGTAGTGCAGAATTGAAAATTAAACCCTACCTCTTGCTTAAGGGATGAAAGCTTTTATCACTCCTCACAACCTGAGTTCATATTTTGATTTATACATAATACAAGATTTTATTCAAAAAAACAATAATTGTACCAAAACAATAAGTAAAATAGAGCAAAAGCATTCAAATCCCTGAAGATGTATTGTGATATTAATTTTGAAAGAAAAAGATGAAAAAATGGCCAGTCTCTCAGTCATTTTAGTCTAGAATTCAAAAGGTCAGAAAACCTAAGTACTAATATTAACAAATCAAAATACTAAAATATTATTTAAATTTAAAAATTATTAGATATCTTAGAAACGTATTTTGAATTTCTTAATTTTTGAGACTAATGTGACAATGGTTTACACAGTATTTTATCTCATAGAAAATAATTTTTTTAATTTTTAATAACCTAATTTTTTTTTCAAACAAATGCTACAAACAATACCTTATTATGCATCACACAATTGTTAACGATTTTAGTACTCATACCATATGCAGTAGTAGCAGTGCAACATAGGCCATGATCAATTTATGTAAAAGATATGTCTTGTGATTTGATATGTAGCCAAAGAGGCAAAAAAGCATTGGTCAGCCAAAGATTGTAAATGGAAAAATAAGATGTGAGAAAAAAGAAAAGGGGTATGTCATCTCACGCATATGCATGCATGCATGCTTTATTTGGGACAATGGAAAGCACGTATTCATCCTCTAAATGGAAAATGGGCTTGAGTTCCGTTTCTGTTCTGTGTGAGATTTGCGCCACTACTCCAAGTGATTATTGGAACATTTTGGAAAGAAAAAAGAAAGCTGCCATGGATGAATACCCAACTCTGAAAAAAGTATGCACATTAGGGTTTGAGTGTTTATGCTTCATTTTGCCAAGTTTGATCATGGACAAAGTTCTGAGCCATAAAAAAAGATTGGGTTGGTTATCAAGCGTCATTTTCAAGAGCTCTCTTATTGTGTGTGTATATATATATATATATATATATATATATATATATATATATATATATATAT
>Ga0209489_105577_pt1 | contig 21612 bp, 16 predicted proteins | sample SiratrowhiteBW_FD_187527 | JGI IMG/M metagenome (GOLD analysis project Ga0209489, IMG submission 187527) | Root nodule microbial communities of legume samples collected from California, USA - Siratro white BW (SPAdes) (version 2) | ecosystem: Host-associated > Plants > Roots > Nodule | place...
ATTTTTGCAAAGCTTTTCAAATCAAGAAACCTCCAAGAACGTGAATCTTTGAAGCATCCTTGAAGTGAGGTTCTTGCCACTTTGGTTCTGGACCAAAGCTAAGTCTTCTGCACCTGATCTTCATTCTGTGTAATCTGTTTTGTGTAGAAGCATTTTGTAATCCTTTCTGATCCTGTTGATTTGCAATCTGTTTGCTGTTTTCAATTACTGGGTTTGTAATTGAGTTGGTGTAGTGGGTTCTGCACTGGTCTCGCATCTGCTGAAGGGTTCAGTAAAGGGTTAGTGCTGCTGGGAGCAGTGTTACTTGCGGACTGCAAGTGTTGTGGTGCAGTGGGTTTCTGCACTGGTTACACACTAGCTGAGGGGTTCAGTGAGGTGTGGGTTTACTGCTGGGGGCAGTTTGTAACTTGCTGGGAGCAAGGGTTGTAAACTAATCTTGTGATCTGTTTTAGTGGAAATCTTTGCTAGTTTACAAAGGATTGGACGTAGCCCTTGTGGAAGGGTGAACCAGGGTAAAAATTCTGTGTTTTTGCTTTTCTCCCTACTCTTCTTGATTGCTTTTATTCACTGTTGCCATCTTTAAAATTAACTGGATTAAAATCAGTTCATTCTGTTATTCATACTCTGAACATCTGTTTGAATAATCAACTGTGATTCTGGATTGTGTTTAATCTGCTGGAGTGTGTTTAAACATCTTAAAATCTGAGTTAAGACATTTTCACACTGCAAACTGTTTTCTAGGTTAAATTGAATTTTGGGTTTAACTCTGATATATTCCGCTGTGCACAATCGATTGTTTACCCGACAGTTCAGAATTACATAGTCAATCGATTGAATAAAGAAATTTCGTTCTCTACTTGAAGAATAAATCAAATTTGCGAAAAGTTTTCAAAGTTCAATTCACCCCCCTCTTGAACTCGGTCTAAACCTTATTTTACAGTAGCAGGATTAAATCCTGATAAAAAAGGTAAACCTAATCCTAGGTAAACCTATTCAAAATGTCAGAAAATAGAAAATGAAACCTAACAGGATGCACATAACCAGCATAATTAGCACCAGAACAATAACCAGACCAACCAGAACAGAAGAGGACACAGAATAGGCCAGGCCACACACACACTACACTAATTCTCCCCCTATGGATTCATCAAATGGGAGATAATGCCTATGATATGCATGATTTACTCAATTGGCTCATTCCAAGCAACCATTGTGGACAATTTGTCCAACAGAACTTTGACTTCTTGATCCAAATTCTCAAACCGAGTCATATTTATCTCTTGATTGTTCTTCTGCTCGGTAGAGATCATGTCCAGTTTGAACAATATAGCTTGTGCAAATGTCAAAAAATCTGAGTTCTTTTCAGTTTCACCCATAACATCATCATCTTCAATGTCCATTGATGTGTTGCCAACAACTCTTCCAATAGCTTCCCCTTCAACATTTTCTTCATCAGCAACAGCTCCAGGTGCTCCACTGTCAGCATTTTCTGGAGCATAAGCAGTAGTATCAATATAATCTTCTGAGTCTCCCTCTTCTTCAGTTGGAAACCTCCACTGACCATTCACTTTTATCAGACCCATTTTGTTGAAGTTGGTGGTATTCATTTCAAACACTTGCTTTACAGGCTCAACCAACTCTCCTTCATCAGGTACTTTGAAGTACTGAATAAACTTTGAGATGAGCACCACATAGAGAATTCGGTAATCCATTAACCTTTTTGCTTTCTCCAGTTGCATTCCAATCACATATGGTCAGTTAACCTTTATCTGGTTCATGATACAATCCATAAGGATCAGATCTTCCTCATGCAACACTGCATGATTATGACCCCGTGGAGTTAAAATCCACACAATGATGAATGCCAGAATCCTTGGATACATAGAGAGACCACCAACCTGAAACCATTTCCCGTAACTTGTGGGTTTCTCAAACAGCTTCTCTAGAATGTCACTTTGTTGTGGTCTTCAAGACCTTCAATAGTCCCCTTTCCAAGCTTCATCCCGTCACATTTGAGACCAGTCACTGTCTCCCAAACATCAGGAGTGAGTCCATTATTACTCCCTTGACCCTTGATTCGAACCTGTCTCCCTTCACCATCAAATTGGTAAAGAAGACCTTCATCAAGTCTGGATATATGTTGTCTGTCAGCCCAAGAAATTTCTCGAGCCCTTGAAACTCTAGAGACTCAGCAACATCCAGCAACTCTTCCGATTTCAACTAGTCCAGGCTTACATGCTTGGGAGTGTTGATCACTTTTGGGCTAACTATGGTCAAATAAGAGTTGATACTTGCTTCTGTTCCTTTGCCACGAACATTTGCAAATCAGCCTTCGAGATGACCTCTTGTATCAATGTGCCTTCCGGCACTTGCAGCCTCCTTGGTTCTCTTTCTCGGATTGCTTGGGGAGGCCATGGAAGCACCTTAGCATTGCAGAGAAATGGATTTGGAACTTTGTGTTTTACTTAAGTATGCTAATGCGGAATGCTTAAGCAGAATGCCTATGTGCAATGTGACATTTATAGGCAAACACAAACATAGCCAATCGGCACAACCAAACGACACAAATTCAAAAACCTTTGAATTACCCATTGTGCACTTTGGATTAATGCTAGCGTACCTGATAAGTCAATGAGACAAGATGGTTTCATAATGGATAATTGCAAAATGCTAATCGGTTCAACTGCTGTGCACAGATATTACCTTTTTCATTTCCAATTATATGATGACAGGTGACAATTTAGTGGCTCAATAAAGGCACGCTGAATGGGATATGGAATGACGGTTACAGATCTTCTGCCCATTACAGTGTGCTCAGTGGATTTGATTCTTCAAATACTTACTCATTCATTTTGCTCAGGTCACGTGAGTTAGTTGCACAAAAGACAAAATAACAATACGAAATTTTCATAGTAAACTCTGTTGTAGCAATAAATTGATTCCAAACACATATAAACTGATTTGAGCGATAGTGAGCAGAAATATTATGCAGTTCTGACTTATATAATGTTTGAATAATCCAATATACCTAGTTCTGTTCTTAGGTAATTAAATCTGTCCTTAGCAAGTGGTTTAGTGAAAAAGTCTGCCAATTGTTTTTCAGATTCAATAAATTTGATTTCACAAATATCATTACTCACTTGCTCTCTAATGAAATGATGCCTAATCTCAATATGTTTAGTTTTAGAGTGATGCACTTAATTTTTAGAGAGATTAATGGCATTAGTGTTATCACAGAATAAGGGTACCTTTGTGACTTTAAGACCAAAGTCACTAAGTTGTAGTTTAAGCCAACATATTTTAGCACAACAACTCCCTGCTGCAATGTACTCGGCTTCAGCAGTTGAAAGAGCAACGCATGCTTGCTTCTTACTGTTCCAAGAGATTAGACTTGCTCCAAGTAGATGGCATGTACCACTCATGCTTTTTCTATCCAGTTTACATCCAGCAAAGTCTGAATCCAAATAGCCTTTGAGATTAAGTGTTGCTTCATTTGGATACCACAAACCAACGTTTGTTGTCCCTTTGAGATACTTGAGAATCCTTTTAGCAACATTGAAATGAGATTCTTTTGGATTTTCCTGGAATCTTGCACACATGCATACAATAAAGGTTATGTCAGGCCTGCTTGTTGTGAGATAAAGGAAAGATCCAATGAGCCCTCTGAACTTGGTTTGATCTACTGTTGTCCCATGTTCATCCGCATCTAGATAGCAACTGGTTGCTATTGGAGTTGATGCCTCTTTGCAATCATCCATCTCAAACTTCTTCAAGACATCTCTACAGTATTTTGACTAATTTAAGAATGTGTCATTCTGTAATTGTTTGATCTACAGTCCTAGGAAGTAATTCAATTGTTCACAAATTTCACAAAATTACAATGAATACAACACAAATCTTGAATCAAACAAGTTCAAGAAAGGTTGAGAACAACTCCCTGATTAGTGCAGAAAGAAAGGCCTGTACACAGTCTTGAAGAAATCCAGTAGCACACTACTTTGATCAAAATTGATTCTTCAAGTAAAAGGCCCCTTTCAAAAAGATCAAAACGATTCTCTCATAGTGGTTCTCACAATTGATGCTCAAAGAAAGATTCTTGTTTCGTAAATGTGTTTATATGTATCTGTATATTTTGCACTAGAAAAACCCACTGTATTTATAAGAGAAGAACCCAAACCAGATTTTTAAAAATAGTTAATTCAGTTATGTCTAGGCACGAATAAATTGATTCACCTAAATCTTAAATTAGCTTATATTCGTCTAGTACCTTATTTTCCAAAATTGTTTTTAACCAAAGTTATACCCAGCTAGTGAATTTCTCCTCAGATGTGCATAGGTTCTCTTTCACAGCCAATCACACTCACTCACACTATGACAAAGCCTAAGACACATTTCCATCTTCTTGCTTACTTTGGCTTGCTTGACTTCATCAAATCCTTTAGTATTGTGAGAATACTAACAACCGTCATTCAAATCAGAATTTTGCTCCTTAACCAACAATTTCATTATTGCTTCATATGTTTGAATCTTCTTTTTCATGCCATTAATTTTAACATCAGCAGCTTTCTAAACAGCAACAACTTCTTGATTCTCTTTTAGTATTGATGGTGTTATAGTCCTTCCATAACAGCGTACCCAGCCATGTCTTTCTTTTCCAAACATTGATTCAAATGTTTTTTCCACAGTCTCACTTGATGAGTTTTGCATAGAACTTTCAAGCCTAGACTAAAATATGTATATATACATACAAAAGTTAATAATTAAAAATATGGAACGCTTAGACATATCACTTACATCAAAATAAACTTACAATAACATCCTGTGTTTCATCATCCACTAGTTTTTCCTTTTCGATTAGGACGACCTTTACGAGCTTTTATAAACATTTCAACTCTACTAACTTCTTCTCCATCCTTTGCACTTGAAAAACTTGAAGTTCATGAAACCAATGTTACACCATAATTTTGAGTTTTGCGTTTGGCATCCCGCTTCATGGTCATGAAATATGTATCCATTAATAAGGTAACCTGAAAACCTCTTTGCAACATTACTTGGTCCTCTAGAGAACTCTTTAATTTGAGATGGAACATCTTCTTTCCAGGCTCGAGTTTTGAACCATTCACTAAATTCTTGACTTTGTGCTATGGCCTTCCCCAACTTCCCTCTTTTATTGGGTCTATTAACACTCTCATCAAACTCTCTATAGAAACAATGATATATTATTGGTTAAAATTATATAAAAGCCTTACATTGATAGGAAACTATAAAAGAATCGGAAAGAATTATCATACCTAATGTACATGTTGATTTCATCACAATTGAATAAGAGGTATCGATGAACTTGGGCTTTCATTGTCAAATCTATAGGAAATGGTTTACCATTATTTTTTCCCCGACGCCTAAGATTTGAGAAATAATCAATTACATCTGCTTCACATAAGTCATTATGGTCATAATTACGACACTCTATTTAATCTTATTTCTACACCTGCATGCAAATATCTTGAGCAAAAAGTCAAAGCTTCTTCTGCCAAATACCCTTCAGCAATAGAACCTTTGGGATAAGCTTTATTACAAACATAACTCTTCAATCTGCATAAATATCTTTAAATAGGGTACATCCATCGAAATTGAACGGGGCCCTCTAACCTCACTTCATTTGGCAAATGAATAGGTAAGTGAATCATTATATCAAAAAAGCTTGATGGAAAAATCATTGTTAGCACTAGTGGGCTACTATGATGATTTGATGAAGCCAACCAAGTGAAGGAGTTCAAGACCTTATGAGTATATGTGGAATGCATGAAGATTTCATGAAGATTGAAGACTTGGTCTAGAACTTAGGAGTGTGTGTTGTGGGGTAAGTTTGAGGTCTAATCAGTGATGCATGCAATCTTAATCAAAGATAAACTCCACAAGTATTTTCTGTATTAACAAAAGTTTTGAGAAATCATTAAAATCAAAACTTGCGTTTTGAACAACTGTTTTAACTAACTGGAGAAAAACAATCGACTATTTGAAAAATCAATCGACTGAATTTTAAATGACAGTTGTCTATAAATAGCTGGCGCGAAATTTTGAAAGATACGAAAAATCATTCTAAACATTTTATGAGCAAGAACATTTGAGATTTCAAAGAGAGAAAAAGCGCCCTTGAGTCTAGTGATCAAGATCAATCAACGTTTTTCAACAAGAACTGTTTTCTTGAACTACAACTGGAGCTTTGATTTGACTGAGACAGTTTCTTCACTGATTTGATCATCAGACTAAGCCTTTTATACTCTTTCTTTATTACTTTTAATCCTTTGTGTAGAAGTGCTTATATTGCTGTGATTGTGTTAATCTTTCATCTGTATTGAAACTGCTACTGCGTTCTTGAATTACTAGGGTGTAATTCGTGGTATAGTGGGACTGTACTGGTGGTTCGTCTATTGCGGGGTGCAGTGTGAGGCGGTTCTGGGTTATATAGTGGGTTCTGTATAATTGTGACTTGTTGTGGGTTTCAACAAGGGAGTTCTTGAAACACACAGTGCGTTTCTGTGTGGTTTCTTATTCTGTTGTGGGTTCAGCAGTGGTCTACTGCGGGTTGCAGTGAGATGTTTCTGGGTTATACAGTGGACTCTGTATAACTGTGACTTGCTGTGGGTTTCAGCAAGGGTGTTTGAGACACATAGTGGACTCTTTGTGGTTTCTTGGTCTGCTGTAGGTTCAGCAGTGGTTGCTGCGAGTGCAGTGTTGTCTTGCCGTGGGCAAGTGTTGTAAACTTGACCAGTTGATCATTTGTTTTAGTGAAATCCTTACTGTGTGTGAGGGACTGGACGTAGCCCGTTTAGTGGGTGAACCAGTATAAAAACCTTTGTGTTCTTGAATCTTCTTTCTCCTTCTTGATCACTGATTTAATTGACTGGTTCACTGTATAAACTGTTTTCAGAATCTATAATTGAACTATAATTGATATAAGACTTAAACATCTTTTAATAATTGTTTCTTTAATAAAAATAAATTTATTTTTGATTGATTCTTAATAATTCGAACTGTTGATTGAATCGAAGTTGATCAGTTCATTCTGTGTGGTTAACTTCAATCTGTTTTTGTGTAGTAAACTAAATCGCTTCCGTACTTACATTTGAATTTTGATAAAACTGTTTGGTTTGCTGCATTGTTCTGTGACTGGATTGTATTATGTTTGCTGATTCATTCTACTATTCTACCTAGTAAAGTCAATAAAGATCCAGTTTATCAAATTGACTTGCATTTTCTGAAAAGATAATATAGTTTTGAAAAAGATTTTTAAATCCAATTCACCCCGCCCCCTCTCTTGTATTTCAGCCAACACAGTTTCTAACAATCATCTCTAACTAAGAAAGTATTTGTACCACTTCTTCTTCCAAGTAATCTGTATTTGCAATTGTATAACCTTTTGACATATGGAGAGAAAGAATGAGACAAATCGAATTAGAGGGTCAACCACTTCATGAGACATTGTGCTTTTTATTGCCACAGTAGTAAGTAATGTAACATGAAATGTGCATCATGACTCTTATAACTAGATATTTCCTTGTTAGTAACATGCACACACTTTGAAATATTTGACACAGTTCCATCTGGTAACTTTGCATCCGTAAAAACACCACAAAAGGTAGTTTTCTCAAGAGCATTCAGTGAAAAACAAGCTGCTGAAAACTCTATCTGACCTTTACCAATGTCCCTTGGATGAAGATATTTTCTTATTCCATACTTTGCAAATCATAACGAGCATTAACATGATATTTTGTCTTCCCTTGAATGTCCAAAAGAGTGCCCACAATACTATCACAAATGTTTTTCTCAATGTGCATGACATCGAAATTGTGATGTAATTTATTTGTCACCCAATAAGGCAACTCAAAAAAGATTGATCTCTTTTTCCATGGACAATCACTAGTTTTTTTTGCATTCTTTCCAAAAAGATTTATGAAATCTTTTAATATTTCCAGGATTTCTGACCCTTCTAATTTGTGTGGCATAGACCTAAGTTCCATTTTCCAATTAAAATATTTCTTATTAGATCTCCAAGGATAACTCATTGGTAAAAATACACGATGGTCCATATAGCGCATTTTATGGCTATGTTTCAAGTAGGATGAATTAGTGTCATAATTACAATATGCACAAGCTAATCTTCCTTTCATGCTCCAACCTGACAACATAGCATACTCAGGGTAGTCACTAATTGTCCATAAAAGAGTTGCACGCATTTGAAATGTTTCATTTTTTTGAAGCATCATATGTCTCCACTTCAAACTCCCATAAATCTTTTAGCTCCTAAATCAGCGGTTAAAGGTAGACATCAATATCATTTCCTGGTGATTATGGACCAGGAATAAACAAGGACAACATTGTATATTCAAGTTTCATGCACAACCATGGCAAAAAGTTGTACACCACCATCATGACAGGCCATGTGCTATGTGATACGCTTATGGTCCTAAATGGATTAAAGCCATCACTTGCCAAACCAAGTATTATATTGCGAGAGTTAATAGAAAAATCTCCACGGAGTCTATCAAAACTCTTCCAAGCTTCACCATCAGTAGGATGTCTCATTTTCCCATCGTTGGATCGGTTTTAGTCATGTCATCTCATTGACTTAGCAGTATTTGAACACATAAAGAGTCTTCGAAGTCTAGGAATCAATGGAAAGTGTCGCAATACTTTAGCAGGAACTTTATGCTCATATTTTGGCTCTTCAAACTCAGAATTGTCTTTAGGAAATTCCTTCCATCATGAAGATTTACAAATACTGTAAACATCTAGACTCTCATTCTCTTTCCAAAATAACATGCAATGTTTTGGACATGCATGAATCTTTTTATAATCAAGTCCTAAATCACTAATCATAGCCTTCGTCTTGTAAAAAGATTCATGAATATTCAAGTTAGGCATGGCCTCTTTTAGTAATTGTAAGAGATCAGTGAATGAAGAATTGCTCCAACCATGGAGACATTTCAATAAATATAACCGAATGATGGAGGACAAAGTGGAGAAGCTTTCACATCCAGGGTATAGTTCTTTATTTGCATCATTAATCAAAGCGTAAAACGTTCTAGCTTCATTGTTAGGGCCCTTTTTGATTTCTTTTGTTTCTACCACATTTCTAAATGTGTCATACAATAATCAATCAATATCATCTCTTGAATCTACATTATCTATGATGTCATCATCACTTCTTTTCGTACGAGAAGGTATTTCCTCTCCATGGTGAATCCAAATACGATAATGTTTCCTTTCTGAAAACGTTTTAGGCTGAGTTCAAGAGGGGGGTGAATTGAACTTTGAAAGATTTTTCTTCGATTTAGACCTTTGAAAATAGTTTTGGCAATTTGAAAAACTTGATTGAATCTTGGTGCTAAAGATATAGGGTGCAGTAAAGAATAAATTGATTCAAAGCACGAATGAATCAATTTGTTATACAGACAGATAGAAGTTTTTCAAGCACACAGCAGATTCACAATCACACAGATTTACAATTTCACAGCAACACTTTAATCAGATCAAATTCACACAGTTCCAATAACAATATTACACTCAGATCAGAATCACACACAAATCCAAATTTGAATGAGAGCAGAGAGGAACAGAATTACAAAATACAAATTTAAAACTCCTAACACAACACTACACTGATTTCAATCAATATTAATAAATCTGATAAAGTTTCCTAACACCAGTAATTAATACAGACTTGAAAATTATTCAGAATGCAAATTCAATTATTCAATTATACCAAGAACACAAACAAGAATACAAATTCTGTAGTATTACACCAATTCAGCCAAAGTTCCAATTCTTTGTCAAATCACAGATTTAGAATCTTGTATGTATTATAGATTTAGAAAAGAACCAATCTGATAAGCAAAATTTCTTTGACAGCTACAACAGATTTATCAGAAACCAATACAGAATTCAAGTTACAATGTACAAATCAATATTCAGCAGAAAACTTAAACCAATTTTATCAAGATTACCATAAATTAATTCAATCTTTCAATTTAATTCAATATACAGTGCAACAACAAATCAAGATTATGAGAGAAGGGTTTAAGAAGAAGAGACATAATCAATTTTATACTGGTTCACCACAAGGGCTACGTCCAGTCTTCTCTGCACCACTTGCAAAACTCAATTAATTGTTCACATACAATTAATCAACCAATTCCTACTCCCCGTAGAAATCAAAAACCCTGCTAAATTGATCAACTGCTCCCCGCAACTCCCAATCAATTTCAGCAGAAACACAGACTAACTCAATTCCTACTCCCTGTAGAAATCAAGAACCCTGCTAAATTAATCAACTGCTCCCCGCAGCTCCCAATCAATTTCAGCAGAAACACCAGGCTAACTCCTATAGCCCAAACCAATACAATTGTCCAATGATTATCACAGAATTACAATGAATACAAGACAAATCTTGATTCAAACAGGATCAAGAAAGGTTGAGAAAACTCCCTGATTGGCGCAGAAAGAAAGCCTATACACAGTCTTGAAGAAACCCAGTAGCACACCTTAGTCAGAATTGATTTTTCAAGTAAAAGCCCTCTTTCAAAAATGATTATTATGAAACAGCAAATCTCTCACAGTAGTTCTCACAAATGAATTTCAGAAGATTGTGTTTCGCAAAAATGTATCTCTCTGTTCTTTCTCTTTTCTCTTCTTTTTTCTCTTTTTTTCACACTTGAAAGCCCACTGTATTATAGAAGAAGAACTCAAAACCAATGTTTAGAAAATAGTTAATTCAGTCATGCTCAGACATGAATAAATTGATTCGGCTTAACCTGAAATCAGTTTATAATAGTTCAGTACTTTATTTTCCAAAATTGTTTTTAACCAAAGTTAAACCTTTTATGATTTGATTTAAATCATTTAGACCATGTGCTAATGAATTTCTACTTAGATGTGTATAGGTTCTCTTTCACAACCAATCACACTCACTCATACTAGGACAAAGCCTAGGACACACTTCCATTTGCTTGCTTTGGCTTGCTAGGCATGTCTTGCATGGCTTCATCAAATCCTTTAGTATTGTGAGAATACTAACACTTTTCATGGTCAATACAAACACTAATTGTCTATAAAAGAGTTGCACGCATTTTAAATGTTTCAATTTTTTGAAGCATCATATGTCTCCACTTCAAACTCCCATAAATCTTTTACCTCCTGAATCAACGGTTTAAGGTAGACATCAATATCATTTCCTGGTGATTATGGACCAGGAATAAACAAGGACAACATTGTATATTCAGGTTTCGTGCACAATCATGGCGGAACGTTGTACACCACCATCATGACAGGCCATCTGCTATGTGATATGCTCATGGTCCTAAATGGATTAAAGCCATCCCTTGCCAAACCAAGTCTTATATGTTATCTATTCTACATTTTGTCGTCCCATTAGGTATATACCATGTACATTTTCCTTCTACCAATGGAATATCGAAAAGTTCAAACTTAGCAATGAAATTGTTAAATGTCATCATTTCTCTTTTATTACACCCACCTAGATTTACCCCTTTCCTCTTGTTAATGCTCCTAACTACATTAAAGTCACCTACTACACACTAGAGTTCATAGTTTTATTATTGTTTTAGTTGAAGAATTCCTCCCACATTACTTCTTTGACACTAAAATATTACAAAAGGAATAGATGTTGAGGAGTCAAACTAGTACATCATTATTCTTATTACTCCCCTTATACTTTCCTACCATTACTATGAACCACTGACTTGTCAACTGCTTGTCACAGGTAAAACTATCTTTGTGCCACATAGTTAATATCCCTCTTGAACCATTCATTGCTTCCTTATGAAACCATTCTATGTTGTTGTCCTTCCAAAGGTTATAACATATTTCATTTTGTAACCTTTCTAATTTTGTTTCTTGTATATACATCATATCCACTCCCTCCTTAGATATAATTCCTTTTAAGTATTTCCATTTTAAGTGACCTTCTAAACCCCTAATGTTTATACTTATAATCCACATTTACTATTATTTCTCCCCTCACCTCATGGACTAATCTCAAATTTTGTTCTCTCTCCTCCATCACATCAAACATCCTAAAGACTTTTTCCTCATCTCCCGACAAGGTAACCCCTATTTCTTTTGCTGATTCCAAAAGATTAGTTGATTCTTTACTAACATTTTTTTTCCAAAATAGTCTAGTATTATAATTGAAACTATTCGTATCAAACAATAAATTATAGAAGGTGTGGATAACTAACCTTGTTTTCCCCGTTACTCTACCCTGCTTCCTGCTTTTCTTGTAGGTATCATGTTAACACTTTTTGCGTTCAATGACAAATGCATCAGTCTCTCATGTAGAAAGTAATAAATGAATCATTTTCTCCCAAGGGACTTATGCAATACACAACAATATTAACAATTATAATAAAATTAGATCATAGAATAATTCCATAATTTAAGTAGTTTGTGCAAGAAAATAAATTAAAAATAAATAAATTAAATATTTTGTAATTTTATGTCAAATCTCATATAACAAAAAATAAGGTTAAGGAGCGATGATATGAATATTGTTATACCTCCCTCTCATGCATAAAAACAATTACCTTCTTTTTCTAACTAATGATAATGTTAACCCACAATAATTACCTTAGGTGAATGAGCCTAAAGCTTCCTATCAACACAATAAGCCATGAATCAACATAGCAATAATTAAACAAATTATCAAAATACTAATATTGAAAGAAAAGACATATATAAATATTGATTACATCAAACCCAACAAGATGAGAAATGAACATTGGAGGAAGATGGATATACAAAGAGAAGAAAAGGGAACTCTCCAAACCCTAGACGTTATCCCAAGGCTACATTTTTCTGACTCCCAGATGGAATGGAGTGTCTAACCTTACTACAAAGAGTCCTTTAATTAGAGCAGTCTTCAACAATGCTCGCACCTAGCCCAACTACAGTCGTGTCGGACACAATTCAAATCCATGACTTTCGCGGCCCAACTAGCACCCGACCCGGCTTTAGTGACGTCGGGCGTGATTTGTTTGTGTCAAATTCTCTTCTATATCTTCCTTCATGTACTCCAATCCTATGCTTCTAAATCCAGTTCTTCATATTTATATTTTAGGCAAAATAATAGGAATTTAGAATAAACTAAATTCTCAGACTCTAGTAGGTGCATAAGAGGGTAATGGGTCTTATTTATAGAGGTATAAGCCCATTACACTCAATATTCTAACGAATCTGAGACTAAAAACACAAGTGCAATTGTACACTTTTAAAGTTTGACACCTCACTCCAAGTCTCACATAAAACATTTCACTTAAAAAAACAAGCCTTTATACGTGCTAGTCTTGGATGGATGTGTACATGACCCGATATGGTGCTAGCAAGGGTGAGTTATAATCATATGTTTCACACCCTAAATTAAGGTTTAGAACTTTTCAATCAAGTCCTAATTAGGAATTTCCAAATGTTGACTTGGAATTAGGATTTTTAATATAAGAACATTTTTAATAAAAAATTATTAATAAAAATGTTATTTTAATAATATATAATAAATGTAATCTTTTTAAAATAAAGAATTGCTTGCTTATAAAAACATTGTACTTAAAAAAATCTATTTATTAGACTACATTAAAATAATATTTTTTATTGATAACAATTATAAAAAAATAGTATTTAATATTCATAAATAAATTTAATATTTTGATTGTACCATTCAAATTTCTTATAAAAATAATTGTACAAAAATATGAAGTATTATTTTTCAACCAAATTTAAGAAACACATTTTTTTTCTAAGATTACAGCAAATCTTATAAAAGAATTTGCATGCCATAAAAAATTTGTAGGTTTAAGTTTTATTATATCTTTCGGGTTCAAAATAAAAGTCGTAGAAAATGGGTTTGTTTGATAAAAACAACAATTTTTATTTTATGAAAATGCAAATAGTGAATGAAAAATATAAATAATGATTAAAATATAATAAATATTGATGTTAGCAAAAGCAAAAACTTTAAAGTATAATAATATTAAAATAAGTTTGTCTATAAAAATAATCAAAGATTACTTTTTTCAATTAAAGTGATATTACTTACTTAATGACTTACAATTATTAATAATTAAAAATAAATCACTTTATGTTAGAAAAAAAGTCACTTTAAAGAATATTTAAAAATATTATAAAAATTCTATTAAAAACCACTACAAGTATATGTATAATTAGCATTAAAAAGCTCGTGGGTGATGACCCCCCACTATGGTCTAAAGAGTTCATCCCTAATTCTGATACACTTCCTTTCATATTAAGTTTTGACAGTATTTTTCTAAAGTTGACATTTTAATAACTTGTGTTTGAATAACAAACAAACAATTATATCTAACAAATCTTACAAAAAGTCAATCCTATTTTAGTAAAGAGTAATGTTTAACCAATTTTAGAAAAATATACTGTTTGTTTTATCAACCATATTTTACTATAATAATGAGTGAGGATGAGTTTGAGAGGAAAGTTGTAGGCTTTCTTTCACTATTCCATAAATAAATGTAAGTTTCTTCAAGTTCCTATAAACATTTCTTCCTTCTCTCATGTGTTACCCTTCAAATAGTTTATCAAATACATATTGTTTCTTTCATGACAATGTGCAACATTAATCTGTGTGACTATTTTGAGCAGTGACAAGAACTGGGTCCTTTGTATTGGCGTGAATTAATAAATTGAAAACAAAGTTAACATGTTCGTTTTATTACTGTTTCAGCAGTCAGATTCAAGAAGAATTGTAGCGACACACTCTGATTTATTTGTTAAAATATATTAGAAACACTTCTGATCAATATTTATTGTATTATTGAATAGGATTTGATTTGAGATTCATGACTTTTAGTGATTTTCATCGATTTCAAGACAGAAACTGAATTAAGAACTTAGATAATCACTTTTTATTTAAGGCTAAAGTAGTAACCGTTCTAACAACTTCAACAGAAAAACAAGGTTCCCAACTATACAAATTCATGTATCACACCAAGGCTGCTCGCAATTTCTGATTTGCAAGAGCTTGATCAATGATAAAAAAAAAAGGCACTATCAATTCAATTCCAAATCATTGAACTACTCACGTTTGGAATCAAGACCGAAACTATTTGAGAAAATAATTCTACGAATTTCCCGATGTCAATTTTAGATAGGATGAGCTTGATTCAATTCCGACAAAAATTGAACCAAAATAATGTCACCAAGACCATGCTTCAATTAAGGAATCAGCTAACATTTGTGTAGATACAATTGGATGATTCTCATGATTCAAAAGCTTTCACTAATTCAAACTTCAATTGCAGAAATTCACTGAACCAACCAGCTTCACGCAGAACTAGAGTCCTGATCCAAAAGGGAATCGGAAGAGAGAAATACCTACGAAATCGTTTAAAAAAGGAGTGCGCCGCTTGAAAGATACTGCTCAAATATAGTTGAATCAAAGCAAGGACCCAAGAATTCGCGCAATCTCGTGTTTTTCTGGCGATAGATTTTCCAATGATGAATCAGCGAGACTTGGATTTCCAATTTCTCGATTACGTTGTAGAAACTTCTTTCGGAAATATAACGGAAATTCCAAAATGTGAAAAAAAATAAAAATAAATAAAATTCAATCTACCTTAATTGATGTCATACTTAAAAAAATTGATAATTTGATAAAAAAATTCAAATATAACTTAAAGAGAATTCTCATTAAAAAATATTCAAATTTTAAATTAGCTATTTTGAATAATAGAGTTTAAAAGATCTAAAAAGTCTATAATTACAAGAATTAGGAAAATGCTTCCTACACCAAACCATATTCTGATATGCACCATACCATTCACAGGAAATGTCAAAAATGCCTATCAGTTAATAGCTAAGGTTTTCTTTTTTTTTTTCTTCCCCTTGACTTCATCTTCACCCAGTGTCGCAGTGGTTTGCAACATTGTTGGACATTCTACAACTGTGTGCGTGGTTGATGAATCCCATTTAATTGGCGGTGATTTTTGTCGATGATTGACATAAATTTCGGTGGAAGGTGATCTCCATTGCAGGTTCGTTTTCATTTTTTTACTCTCCAGAAAGGACAATCCCCAGATGACTTATGAATGGGTGTTTCCATAGCTCTTTAGGATTTGTTAATTGTAATTTGACTTGTGATTGAGGATTCCGTAATGTTTTTGCATAAGAGCAATTCCGTAGTATATTTTTAGAAAAGCTAATCTGTAATAGCTTTCCGCAGTAACTACTTCCAAAATATTCTTTCTAGAATGGGAATTTTTCCTTCAAGATCACCTCCCTTCTTCTGAAATTGTTTTTTTTTTCCCACATCTTTCACAAGTTCAGAAAATATGTTCCGTAATTAATTATTTCAAACTCAAAAGCCTTAAGGATTTTGTGTTCCCGAAGCCTTCCAGAACTCGATTTCCTTGAACTCCTTAATTTCATTATAGCTACCAATAAAAACCTCCTAAATTTACCTTTTGATGAAGCATAAATACGGATACAAGATCACGTAAATACAGCTAAATTAGAAATTATGGAACACGGCAAAATATATATATATATATATATATATATATATATATAATGTAAAGTGAATTTATCTAAATGTAAAAATTTAGTTTATTTTTATAATATTAATTTATTACTTAAAAAATATAGTAATTTAAAATAAAATAAAAAATATACTAGTCAAATTATAAAAAATATAAATCACATTATATTTAAATATAAATTGAAAAACATAAATTAAATGAAAAAATATTATTCAAATTTTAAATGTAAATAAAATATAATAAATTAAAAAAACTGATATTATAAGATAAAATTTCATATATATAATTATTAATATAATTTAATATATTTTTTTAATATATTTATGAATATAAATTATTATACTAATAAGTATAAATTATTATATTAATAATAAATTTATAAACGTAAAACGTGTATGTAATAAATAAAAAAAAAAAATTTTAAAAATTCAAAAGCTTACTTTCTCTTTTCACTCTTCTTTTAAGAGACCACTGGCATTTTCTTTTTCCAGATATAAAGAATAGCTTTTTCCTTTTAAGATCAAAGATTTTTTTTTTTTTTTTAGAGCTTCTCTTATTCTTCTTCCTCTTTCCTCATTAGGACTAATCATTCTTCTTCACTTAGTGTCTTTACCATTACTGAATCATTCCTCACCGTTTTTATCGCAACTCTTTAAAAAGTTTAATCTCTTTTTCTTCTTTTCTTTTATGGTGTTGAAAATATATTTGTTTTGATTTTATGAACGTTTGAAGAGTTTTCGTTACGATTTCATTTTGTTTTTTTAATTTTGGTGAGAGAGACATATCTAAGAGGGTGGACCGTGTCTTCTTCGCGTGTGTAAGAGGGTAAACAGTATCCTACAAAGGGGTGGATGTCTGATACAGTATCGTTTACGCCTCCGCCACTTGTTTGTGTCAGCCGTGTGTCGAAAGCAATGAAACGAATCATTTGAATCGTGTCCGAGCTTTATAGCTTACCTCCAATGAATATTACCACTAACTATACCACACTTCGTCGGAGCTGTAACCACTCTCTACAGACCAAACGAACCCTTTCTTTCATTGATTTCACTTCCAACTCAAATAAAAAATACATTTGTGAAATTTAGAAAAATGGTATGGTGCAGATCAAAATTAGTTTGGTGTAGGAAGCATTTTCCCAAGAATTATAGAAAACAAATACAAAACCCATTAAATTCCATAAAATAAAATAGAAAACAATTCCAAGGCTTAAAACTAAAAATTACAAAAAAAAACATAGTTTAACTAAGTCATTCTAGGGAGAAATAGCAAACATGTGATAAATAAGAATTTGAAGTTTAAGACTCACATGGAGGTGTGGAGTGGAAGGAAAAAAATATGATAATTTGTGGGTGTTTGGAGTCTTAGCATTTGAACATGTGAAGTAGGATAAACTATAAGCACATTTAGAGGTCTATTTGTATTGGATATGCTGAAGGAGTGAAGGGGTATAAGTTGTGAAGGTTGGAATCTGGGAAGTTAGATGTTTCATTAGTAGGGATAATTATTCGATGAAACTCGAATGATTATGATATGCATAGATACATAAAGAAAACTCACATTAAGGTAGAGTGTTCTCACATTGGATTAGACTATCTAGAAGGGTTAAATGATGAAGTATCAAAGAACGAGAATCAACCTTCTACTTCTCACTTAGGAAGACTTTTAGACTTTTGTTATCAACTTACAGATGATATGGAAAGGAGGATGACCAAAACCTAAACAAAAGTTTGGATATGGTGATCTTATTTGCTATGCATTTACTGCAATTGAATAGATAAAAGTTTCAGAGCCTAGAAGTTTCAAAGAGGCAATATGAGACAAAAAAATCAATAGTAGCGTTGAGACATGGAATAGGAGATTAGATCTAGAAGATGAACACACAAGAACGCTTGTTGATGTACCTAGAAATCAGAAAGTGGTTGGATGCAAATGGGTATTGAAGAAGGAGCAAGGAATACCGACAGAGGAGAAAGAAAGATTCAAGGGAATATTGGTGGTGAAAGGTTTTACACAAGTAAAGGATAGACTATAATGAAACCTTCTCACTTATTACAGAGCAGTATTCAATAAGGATATTGATGTCAATTGTTAATTAGTACAATTTGGTGTGTTGTAACAATTGGACATTAAGACAAATTTCATGCATGGAAACTTGAAGGAAACCAGTGCAACAACCTAAGGGGTTTATTGAAGATGAAGGAAACATGTGTCTCTTAAGGAAAGCATTGTATGGCTTGAAGCAAAGTCCAAGGTAGTAGTATAAGAACTTTGATGATTTCTTGAGGCAAATGTGGTTCCACAAGATCAATTATGATAGTCATTGGTCGTAGTCCTTTCACGAGCAAATTAAAAAAATTCAGTGTTGATTGTCTAACGTAGTGCTAGACCATCTAACACCATGATAGTATAGATAGGGGAAAGTTAACTCCAAGTTATCTCCCAACGAATTTAAAAGTAAATTAAGTCACTCAATGTTCAAAACTTATCTACAACAAGGAAAGTTACTAATAATTGTAAAAGAAACAAAGGAGCTTTGAGGATTATTGTGCAGAAAATTGAAATAGATGATTTAAAAATAAAAACAAAAAATAGGTTGACTCACAAGTTCTTTCACAACAAATTCTTTCTTGGTTTTCTTAAGATTATTATCCTTCAATTCTCTTCACAGGTTTGAACTCAATCAAACAATTGTCAATCAAATTCAACAAAATCTTATCAATAAAACAAACGTCTACTGATATATTCAATATCTCACTTTGTCTCTGAGATGTATATCTTTTATCTTTTGATTTTGTATACAAGAAATTGATTAAGACTAAGCAAATAAACCAAGAACTTCAATTAAGAAAAAACAATTGAATTTTCAGCAAGCATTTGAAAACAAATATTTTTCCAAAAATATAGATTTCAAAAAGACCAACAATATAGCACAATTGTTATGGAGAATGTAAACAACAAAATTTTATTAAATAGAAACCTCAAAATTTATTGTGAAATTCACAAGAGAATCAACCCAAAGGAGTTTTACTATTTCATGACAAAAGCATAAGAATTATAAAAGAAAATAAAACTAAAGTTTATGCTATGTAGTGGTGTGTCCCTCATGCCTTCTCCAACCTCTATTTATAATCTCCTTTTCTGCATGAACTTAACTCATTTAATTTTCAGATATTATCCTTGCAATTATCATATGTTTCCTTATGTGTCAAAGATTAATTTTGTAAATATCTTCTTTCCAATAAAGTTGTGGCTTTTCGTTCTCCCAATTTCTTTCAAATATTTTGTTCATACCTTTAATTTTCAAACAATCCAACTTATAATAATTGAATCTGCTACAAAAGATATGCAAAATATTTGAAGAAAATTTGCTCTACATCAAGTAAGAATTGTAGAGGATCATTTTTGTAGAGAATATGAATAATATATTTGCAAAAGATTTGATTATATTTGGAACCCATAGAATCTTTACAAATAATTAGAAACAAGAAAGGTAAGAGAATATGCTTAAAACCCAAGTTTAACCAATAATCTCAACTAAAGTCCAACTAAGCCTGACTGGGTAAATCTTATTTAAAACAATGAATTTGTTCTCAATTATTGTCCAAGAAAGTCAAGGTTAAATACTCTAAGTATGAATAAAATTATATTCATCAGTCATGTCTACATCTAGAAAAGAGAAGAAAGAAATGTGTTATTCTTTTATATGTAAATCATATCCTTATAAACAATCAATATGAAAATAAGATAAAAATAAATTTTAAAAAAATAAGTTTAGAGTTTGAGATTAAAAATCTTGGTCTTGAGAGGCAAATACTTGGGATGAAAAAAAAGATCAGATGGTTGGAATGTTGTGTCTTTCTCATTAAGGATATTTGAAGAAGGTTGTTGAGAGATTTACAATGCTTGAATCTAAACCTATGGATACGCCTTTGAGACATTACGCAGAGTTCTCAATTACTCAAATTCCTAGTTCTAAGCAAATTAGAAGGAGACAGAGACTATTCCATGTGCTAATAGAGTATGGAGCATCATGTATGAGATGTTGTATAAACCAAATTTTATGCATAGCGTGAGTATAGTTGGTAGGTTCCTGCTAGATATTGGAAATGCCCATAGGGAGGCTTTGAAGTGGGTGCTAAGATATGTGAATGGTATTGCAGGTGGCATCAATACCCCATGACGGAGGCTAAGTGGGCCAAATCACAATGGAATCATGGTATTTGAGTTGCTACACTTTTAAGTAGAAAGAGTTACACCTTTACTATTGGCTATAGCTTTTGACCCAATGGTAAGCGTTTCAATCCAACAATCAATTTTAGAGCTAAAGTTACAAAGTTTGATTCCCAGTAGGACAATCATTTAGGAGAGATTGTTGTGGATTGCACAATTATCTTGTGGTGTAGGTCAGGTGGACCGAGTCACAGATTCCTATTAGGACAGTAAAGGGGAGATTGTTCCAGATGACACCAATGGTCCCATGACGAAGGTCGGCAAGCCACAATTGAATCATGGTGCTTTAGCTGTTATGTTCTTAAGTAAAAAGAGTTGTGTCCTAACTATCGATTATAACATTTATTGGTAAACGCTCGATCCAACAAATGGAATAGTATTGTTTAAATTGGTGTATGAAGATCTATCCATAGTGAAAAAACAATGAAAGGATTTGTAGGTGTAGACTATGCAAGGAATATTGAAACCAAAAAGTCAATTTCAATGTATGTTTTCACATTATTTGTTGGAAAACCAATTCGTAACTTTATTGATGAGGACATCCAGGCCCAAGCCCAAATTCCAATTGAAGAACCTTTGCAAGGATTGGGGGGTCTTATGACTAGAGCAAGGGCTAAGAAGCTAGAGGAGTCATTACAACAAGTGGTGGCAACAATCTTTGAAGCTGCAACAAATAAGAAAGATTTAGAGGCCACAATTCAAAATGCACTACTAATTGAAGGCCAATAGTTACTTAGACAAATAATAAAATAAATAATGTTGGTGACAGGTTTTGAGACCAAGACCTTGAGCTTCT